>OGYH01000759.1_pt1 | contig 32954 bp, 30 predicted proteins | sample 1576511 | NCBI WGS metagenome assembly OGYH01 (sample SAMEA3541522, study PRJEB24748) | human gut metagenome | biome: human gut; feature: human-associated habitat; material: faeces | place: China | collected 2012
AATCCGTTTATTCAAAGGATAAATGTACAGGCGATTTTGACTCACTTTGTGAGGGTGCTTATATCAAAATCACAGGTGACGTAAAAGAAGAAAAACGCGCTAATCACGGCTATGAAATAACACTTTCTTCGTTTGAAATACTTTCAAAACCCGCAGAGGAATACCCTCTTCACGTTTCAAGCAAAAAGCTTGGCTGTTCAATCGAAACTTCAATGGCACACAGAAGTGTCGCACTTCGTCATCCCGAACAGAGAGCGGTATTTAAAATTGCAGAGGGCGTTGTGTCGGCATTTCGTGAATTTATGTTAAACAATAACTTTACCGAAATACATTCACCCAAAATCGTTGCGGCAGGTCCTGAGGGCGGTGCTAATATATTCAAATTGAAATACTTTGATAAAGACGCATATCTTGCACAAAGTCCGCAGTTCTACAAACAGACTTGCGTAGCATTCTTTGACAGAGTGTTTGAAATTGCTCCTGTTTACAGAGCCGAAAAACACAACTCTACACGTCATTTGAACGAATATATCGGGCTTGATTTTGAAATGGGATTTATCAACGATATGCATGATGTTATGGCTATGGAAACGGCTATGCTTAAATATGTTGTTGAGTATTTGCCGAAACATTACAGTGACGAGTTGGAGCTTTTGGGTGCAACATTGCCTGTTATCAATGAAATCCCTTCGGTAACATTCTTTGAGGCACTTGATATTCTCGGCAAGTCACATAATCAATTTGACCTTGATCCTACAGATGAAGTTAAATTGTGCGAATACGCAAAAGAGAATTATGACAGTGAATTTATATTCGTTGAAAAGTTCCCGGGATTAAAACGTCCGTTCTATGCAATGGATTCGGCAGACGACCCTAAACTTGCCGAAAGTTTTGACTTGCTTTTCAGAGGTCTTGAAATCACAACAGGCGGTCAGAGAATACACGATTATAACGAACTTCTTGAAAAAATGAAACGTTATCATATGGAGGAGGGCGACCTCGGTGCATATACCGATATATTTAAGTACGGTATGCCACCGCACGGCGGACTTGGTATCGGTCTTGAACGTGTCGTTATGAAAATGCTTGGTCTTGCAAATATCCGTGAGGCAAGCTTGTTCCCAAGAGATATTCACCACCTCGATCCGTGATGATATGATTATTTAATGTACTTTCGTAGGGGTGACCATTGGTCGCCCTTTTATTTTGCTCATTTGCCACACCTCTGCCGTTTCGCGACTGCTCCCCTCTAAGGACATACAGCAGTGGCAATATTACACATTAATTTTTAAAACTCCAAAATTTTTGTTTTTTTTATCAATTATGGATAAATCAAAAAAACAATGCAAATAATATTTAACACAAATATAAATTTATTTTGGAGGAAAAGCGATGAAAGCAACAGGAATTGTAAGAAGAATAGATGATCTCGGAAGAGTTGTTATTCCAAAGGAAATACGACGCACTATGCGAATCAGAGAGGGCGATCCTCTTGAAATTTATACAGAAAAAGACGGTGAGGTTATTTTCAAAAAATACTCCCCAATCGGTGAGCTTGGTGACTTTGCCGCTAATTATGTTGAAACACTTGCCAAAGCAAGCGGACACGGTGCTTGTATAACCGACCGTGACAATGTCATTGCAGTATCGGGATTACCGAAGAAAGAGCTTATTGAAAAGCCTGTAAGCAGTGAGCTTGAAAATGTAATGAACGAAAAAATCATTGTAAGCTACAAGGACGGCAAACCCGTTTCAGTCGCTGACGGTGTTGAAAAATACAATGCAGGCGTTGTTGTTCCGATAGTATCGGAGGGTGACACGATCGGCTCTGTTTTGTTCATTTTAAAAGAGGGTGAAACTGCGTCTGAAGTTGAAGAAAAATTAGCAGAATCCGCCGCCGGCTTTTTAGGCAAGCATATGGAAGGCTGAAAAGGTTGTCTGCAATGTAAAAGGTGACTGCATTTTGCAGTCACCTTTTATTTATCTTCTTCGCTTATCGAATTTACGTCGTTTTTTAAACTTTTCACGTTCTTCATAACGTCTGTGTTGCTCTGTTCTTCTATGCTGTTTTGCCTTATATATTTCGTTCTTCTTTTTCTTTTTCGGTACAAGATACTTAAATATACCTTTACCCTCAAATTTCTTTGTTTTACCAAGATACAATACAACCGCTATTGCCGCCAAGCAAAGTACCGCTACTATGCTTACAATCGCAACTGCCGCTCCTCCGCTCTTTCTGTCGTGATGTCCCTTTTCCTGAGGAAGTGCTTCATTCGGTTCAAATGACGGCATTGGTCCAGGCATCTCAACCGGTCCTACAAGTGCCGGCTTTTTTGTCGGTCTTGGTGTCAGGGACGGCTTTGGTGATGATGATTCCATAGGCGAAGCCGTTTTTGTCGGTTTCATTGTTCCCGTCACCTTAGTCGTTGTCTTTGGTTTTGTTGTCGTTTTAGGCTTTGTTGTTGTTTTCGGTTTCGTAGTTGTCTTTGTTGTCGTATTTGATTTTGATGTACTTGATGATGTCTTATTTGACGTATTGCCTGAAGATTGTGCTTTTGTCGGTGCAGGTGTTTCAAACACAACCGAATCATTCACGTCAAAATTAAAGAATGTCGCTTTATTCTGCAACTTTCTCAAATGGCTTGTAAGTGCACACACTGCCAAAGACGTTGCCTCACTGTTACTCTTTCCCTTACCGGTCGAAAATCCACCGTCTTTTTGCTGATACTGCATTAAGCCGTCTACCGCACTGCCGTTTTTAGCAACAAATCTGCCGTCACTGTCAGCATTAACCCCCAACGTATCAAGTGCGATAACAGTCATTGCCGTTGATTCAAGGTCACCCCAATCACCGTCCTTGTCCTGTTCTGTCGACAAATAATTAAGTGCGTCTTCAACCGCATCTTTAGGGCTTAAATCAAGCACATAACCCGTCTGATTTTGCGTTATCGTATACGCACCGCTTGTTTCGCAATAAGGTGCAAGCGCCGTAATTGCAATTGCGGTACTGTACACGCTGTCATCAAAACTGCCGTTCGTATTTTGATGTGACAATATCCCGGCAAGTATATCGTTTCTGTTTGACAATGCCCATTCAGGAGTTTCAAAACTCTTTGAATCAAGAGCAATAAGTCCCCACGAATATCCGTTTACACCCTCTTTTCCGAGTGGTGAAACATTATCTCTGTAATAAATACCGTCCGCAACCAAGTCACGTCCGCCGACGTTTCTCGGATCACCGTCTGACGCTATCGTTGCAAGCACTGTTCTTTGCATAGACGAGGCATTATGTTCTTCGCCGTAACCTGCCGCAACTCCGTCAAGACCAGCCAAATATCTGCTGTAATCATAGTTTTTACCCATTCGGTTCAAAGCCATAATATAAAAATCAGAACTGTATGATCCGATTCCGTAAAACGGACTGTCCTTATCAGCTTTCCATTCTATTGCTTTTTCTATAGCACTTTTTATGTCGCTTTCACTTGTTTCCGCATTGACGCACACTGTCGGAAACAGCATTGAAGTACATAAAACAACCGCCATGATTTTTTTCTTCATATTAAAAATCCCTTCTGACTTTAAATACTCTATATCAGTTTATCATTATACCATACATTACTAACAGTTTTCAACCATTATTCTTTACAAAATTCATTATATTTTCGTTACAAATTTTATCGTCATATTAAACTAAATTCACTGTTATTTAATTATCAATTTTAACCAATTTATGATATGATAAAATTTGAGGGAGAATTGGAGGTATTTTTATGAAAAAACTTTTATGCACGGTACTTTCGACAGTGCTTGCTATGTCATCGGCAGCGGCTTTAAATATGTCTGCTTATGCTGACAGTGCAAACACGCAACAGGTAAGCTACAACTATTGGTATAATTCTTCTACAGGATATACCGATGAAAATGTGCACACACGTCAAATGGAAAAACTTGACCGCGGTCTTATCGCAATAAAAACAGACGGCGGTGTATATTTAAGTTGGCGATTATTTGACAGTGAGGACAACATTTTCGGCAGTGCCGATAAAAATGTGTCATTTAATGTATATCGTGACGGCAAAAAAATAAGCGAAGTCGCAACCAAAACAAATTATGTTGATTCAACCGTTGGTACAAATTACAGTGTTGCACCTGTTATAAACGGTGTTGAAGGAGAAAAATGCAATCCGGTAACGGCATACAATAACAGTTATTTTGATATACCGCTTTTAAAACCTGATGACGAAACAATTTATGACCCATCAAACAATAAGCTTGCTACATATTCATTCTTCCCTGCCGACTGTTCAACGGGTGACGTTGACGGCGACGGAGAGTACGAAATAATTGTGAAGTGGACATCTCACGAGCGTGACGTAGGAACACCTGCATATTCCGGTACGGTACATCTTGCCGCATACAAATTAGACGGCACAAAACTTTGGAAGAACGATATTGAACTCGGTAAAAACGTATATTCAAGTGCACACACACTTCAGTTCCTTGTATACGACTTTGACGGTGACGGCAAATCGGAAGTAATATGTCAAACTTCACTCGGTTCAAAGGACGGACAGGGCAAATATGTTTCAAATGCCGCACAAACCGATGAAGAAATTAAAGCAATAACAGATAAAGAAAATTCAACTGCCGATTACAGAAGTAGTTCCGGTGTAATTACCAAAGGTGAAGAATTTTTAACTGTATTCAACGGCGAAACAGGTGCGGCAATGGACACTATTAGTCTTCCGACAACTCGCGGAAGTGAAAACGGTGTAGATTACGGTGACGATTTCGGTAACCGTTCAAATCGTTTTGTATCCGACATTGCTTATCTTGACGGCGAAAAGCCGTATGCAATATATTTAAGGGGCTACTATTTCGGCAGAAACGGCAAACAGCGTACAAGCATTGCCGGTATAAGCTGGGACGGTACAGCTTTATCCCCTACTTATCGTTTTGATACGCAAAAAGGTCAAGAGGGATATTACGACGGTGCTTATCAATATGTCGGAAACGGCAACCACAACTGTACCGTTGCCGATGTGGATAATGACGGCAAAGACGAATTTATCACAGGCGCATTATGTATGGAAGTCAATGACGACAACGAATTCCGTCCTAAATGGTGTACATATTTACAGCACGGTGACGCACTTCATATAGGAAACTACGACCCTACACATACCGGTTTTGAATTTTTCACAGTCCACGAGGACAGCGGAACAAACAGCCTTAGCGGTAATGACATAACTCTGGATTTCGGTATGTCTGTTATTGACGCCGAAACAGGCAATATTATGTTCCACGAAGGTGCGTCCGATGACACAGGTCGCGGTGTTATGGCGAATGTCGGTGCCGGCGGATACTATCAAATTTGGAGTGCAAAAAACTCTGCAAGACAGTCAAACGGCGGCACTGATTTCACAACTGCCACTTCACTTACAGGCAGAAATACACCTTCAATGAATTTCCGTATTTTCTGGGACGGAGATTTATACGACAACTTGCTTAACGGTGCAAATATCACCGATTGGAACGGCCGTAATATGAGCAATATATTCAGTGCCGGAAATTATGATTGTGTTTCAATCAACGGTACAAAGGCAAATCCGTCACTTCAAGCCGACCTTTTCGGTGACTGGAGAGAAGAAGTTATATACCCTACTTCTGACGGAACGGCTCTTCGAGTATTCTCAACAACCGATACGACAGATTATAAAATAAAAACACTTATGCAAGACCCTGTATACCGCAGCGGTGTTGCGGCGGAGCAAACGGCATACAATCAACCTCCGCACGTCGGCTTCTATATGGGTAAAGAAGTGTTTGAAACAAGAACACTTACAAGCATAGTCGTAACAACACAGCCTACAAAAACTTCATATGTTCCGGGCGAATCGTTTGACAGAACAGGTATGGTTGTAAAGGCTAATTATTCGGACGGCACTTCGGATGAAATAAACACTTACACAGTTTCCGAAATTGATAAAGATATAATCGGTGAACAGACACTTACTGTTTCGTACTTAGGCAAAACAACCGATTTGAAAATAACGGTAAAATCTGTTTCAAGAATTACTGCACAGACTTCAAAATCAATATACTATCTCGGTGAAAATATCGACAAAAACACAATTACAGTTACAGCATATTACTCTGACGGTACTTCATCGGTGCTAAACTCAAACGAATTTGAAGTGACAGGTTTCGGAAACACGCTTGGTAAACAAACTCTTACAGTAACGTATTTAGACAAAACCGCATATTTAACAATTCAGTTATTGGAAGCAAACATTGCCGCGCTTAATAAACTATATGAAACATCAAGCACAACATCAGAATTAACAACGGCACAAATAGGCAGTTATTCGGGTGACTTCACGCTCGAACATACAGTGAAAATCAACTCAATCCCCGCAAACGGTAACACAGACAAAAACAATGCGGCAGGATTTTTCGTAAGATTTATGGCTGACAAGCAAACAGGCGGCGGCTGGTATCTTACAAAAAAATCTGATACTGAATTGAATGTTGCATGGAAAAACACAAGAGCGTCTTCCGTAGGCACAATCAAGCTTGGCGAAACATATACTTTCCGCTACAACTTTACAAATGTCGGCAACGGAAACGGTGCGACTGTTACGTTGACTGTTATTGATTCAACAGGTAATACGGTTGCCTCGGCGAGTGACCTTAACCTTAGAAACTTCTCCGACACAGCAACCGGTAGGACTTCACCTATCACATACGTTCAGATTTATAATCAAGCCAACGCAAACTCAACATCAAGTGTTGAATTTGCAAATGCAAGATATTACACTACAAGCGAAATATCCGTAAGCGGTCAGAATGTCGCTTTAAGCATCGGTTGTCTGACAGATATGAAAGGATATGCCGCAAAATATTCAAACGGTATTTTGACAGACTTAGCCGATATTACGCCTGAAAAAGCAGGTCAATCAAGTGTTTTACTTCAATTTGAACCTGATAAAGTGTTTATTTGGAACGATATGACTCCTGTTGATTTTTGGCAAAAAACAGAATAATTAAATCAAAAGGTGTTGCAATATGCAACACCTTTTTGATTTATAAATACATATTAATTATCAATAACTTCCTTAGCCATATCAATAAGTCCCTGCTTATCAAGCGATGAATCTATTGCCGTAATATTATAATAAATTCCGTCCTGTTCCCACTCAACGCCTTGTACTTGTGAAATTTCAACCTTCTCCGCGCCGTAGCTGAATACATATTTACCGCTTTCCTCGTCTTTCATATCCTGTTCAGTCTGCTGATAATCAGCCGGAACAACCTTATTTACATACGATATATATGCTATTGCTATACCGTTATAATCGCTTATTTCGCTGTTTCCTTGTTCTTTATGGCTGTCCGCGTAAGTGTCGGCACTTAACATAACTTTGTCACCGTCTTTTTCATAATCAGCCATAAACGATTTATACTTTTCTTCTGTTCCGTTTTCTTCGTCAACATACTTATTTTTTCCGTTATGTCCGCCTTTAAATGTATAGCCGTTTGAAAATTGTTCGACAATCTTCGGTGAAAAGCCCACATTTTTATTAAGCGTTTCCGTAGCGGGAATGTTTGTATAATCCGGCTTTGACGATGTACTTCCCACAACATAACTAACCGCACCTCTTGACGCAAATGCCGCCGTGCCGATAGCCAATACTGCCGCCGCAATAATGATACTCTTTTTAAAAGATACTTTTTTCATTTTTACATTCTCCTTTTCAAAACTATCCAACGTCATACAAAGTTTATTATGAAAATTTTCACTTGGTTTCGGAAAGGCATTTTTCCAATCATATTTATTCATCTTCAAGTTCCTCCTTTAAATTTTTACGACCGATATGCAGACGGCTTTTAACCGTTCCGACAGGAATTTTTAATATATTCCCTACTTCTTCGACAGAATAACCTTCTATATAGTGTAGCATTATTACTATTCTGATTTTGGGTTTCAGCTTTTTAACCGCATTATAAAGCTCGGTGTAGTTTGAATTGTCCTTATATTCAAAACTGTTGTTACAGTCCTCTATCGAAACAACCCTTTTATATTCACGCAACTTTTTATAACATTCGTTTATTAAAATTCTTATAAGCCACGTTTTGAAATACTTTTCTTCTTTAAGAGTGTGAATTTTCGTATATGCCTTTAAAACAGCCTCCGAAACAACATCTTCACAGTCACTTTCACTTTTAAGCATACCCTTTGCAATATGGTACATTGTATTCTCTGATTTCAGAACTTCTTGTGTAAATTTTTCTCTGTCCATTGGATTTTACCTTTCTGTATAAACATCAGCGCTTTTTGTTTGTACATTAGTTAGATAGTCATGGGCGGCATTTGGTTCATTTTTATATAAAAAAACCGACGAAAAATTTTCGTCGGTTTAAAAACGTATTTAAGCTGTCATCACGGTTGTTTACCGATGTAAGCAAGGATACCGCCGTCAACATATAGAATGTGACCGTTTACAGCATTTGATGCGTCTGAAGCAAGAAATACAGCAGGACCTGTAAGTTCTTCAGCTTGTAGCCATCTGCCTGCAGGAGTTCTGCCGCAGATAAACTGGTCGAACGGATGTCTTGATCCGTCAGCTTGCTTTTCTCTTAGCGGAGCTGTTTGAGGTGTAGCTATGTAACCAGGGCCGATACCGTTACATTGAATGTTGTTAGCACCGTATTCTGAACAGATGTTTCTTGTAAGCATCTTTAGACCACCCTTAGCAGCAGCATAAGCTGATACAGTTTCACGGCCAAGCTCTGACATCATTGAACAGATGTTTATAATCTTACCGTGACCCTTCTTAATCATTGAAGGAATAACTGCCTTTGATACGATAAACGGAGCGTTAAGGTCAACGTCAATAACCTGTCTGAACTCGTCAGCAGTCATATCGCACATAGGAATTCTCTTAATGATACCTGCATTGTTTACAAGAATATCGATAACGCCTACTTCAGCCTCGATTTTCTTAACCATTTCCTGTACCATTTCTTCGTTAGTTACGTCGCAAACATAACCCTTAGCGTCGATACCGTCAGCTGTATATGCAGCCATACCCTTATCAACAAATTCCTGCTTAATATCGCAGAAAACAATCTTAGCACCTGACTTTGCATATGCTGACGCAATAGCGTAGCCGATACCGTATGATGCACCTGTTACAAGTGCAACTTTACCTTCAAGACTAAAGTTTAAATACTCACTCATCTTAAATTTTTCCTCCTTGTATTTTTATATTTAATATAAATATTAACTGATTTAATAATTCTTAAAAAAGAATTACATTAACGGTTCGGGACGATAGATAAGGTGTGAGAAATTGCCTTCAATATCTCTGTACCAATATGTCTTTAATCCCTTTGCATTTTCAGATACATCGTGTACTTCTTCAACTCTTTCATCAGCCTTTAGCTTTGCAACGATTTCGTCAAAAGCCGCCGGAGTTACAGAAAAAGCAAGGTGTCTGATACCTGCCTGTTTTTCAACGTCAGCGGTTTTATCGTCTGTTGCCATAACAAACTCAATCATACTGCCGTCGGCAAACTGAAGAAAATATGTACCCTTACCGTTGTCATAAACAACTCTGCCGCCGTACATTTCCATATACCAATCTTTAAGTGCGGCTGTGTCCTTTGAAACAACAGCAACGTGTTCAATACCGTTTACCATTATAACCACTCCTATTTAACATTAATAACTATATCTATTATAGCATATTTTCTGTATTATTTCAACTGATTTATATAATATTTTTACAAAATCTCTTTATCTCCGATTGTCATTGAATTTCTGTGCACATTCATAAAACCGCCTTTGAAATTATCGCAATATTTTTCCATTGCATCAATAACACTCTGCGGTTTAAGATTATACACACTGCCTACAGAAATACACATTTTAAGCACAAGTATGCCGTTATCTTCGCTTATTTTTTCAATGCGATATATATACGGACGTATATCCGACTCTTTTACACCGCTCTTTGATTTTTTCATTACTTTGAGTTCGTTTTGTGCAAGAAGTTTTTCAATATCCGCACTGCCCTCATATTCAAGTTCAACCGTATACACCGCTCTGTCAAGTTTTGTAAGGTCAATTTCCTTGCCCTCAACTTTTTTTGCGGCAAGGATTTTATATCCCGGCGGAAAAGCATTATTGATTGTATCGACAAGTTCTTGTTCGCTGTAATCGCCGTCAAAGCCTACTTTCATATACTCGCAGTCAGAAGTCACACCTACCGACAACGGCTGTGCAACCATCATAATCGGGTGAGGATTAAATCCGTTTGAAAACATAAAATTCATACCTGTACGACGTACCGTTCTGTGGAACAGACGCACAAAGTCAAGGTGAGAAATATATTTTACTCTTTCATCTCGCGAATATTTCAATATATAATTACTCATAACAGACCCCCGTACCGAATGATTTAACACCGCAGCCTGCACATTTTTGACGGCAGTTCGGTGTTGTTACCGATTGTTTTGCTTTTTCATTTTCACGCATTAAAAAATTCTTTGTAACGCCTATGTCGATATGGTCCCAAGGAAGAACTTCTTCATAACTGCGTTCACGTGCCGTATAGAAATTAGGGTCAATTCCAAGTTCGTCAAAAGTCTGCATCCATACGTCAAACTTAAAATGCTCTCCCCAACCGTCAAACTTACAGCCATTTTCAACAGCCTTAATTATAACCTCGCTAAGACGTCTGTCGCCTCTTGCAAAAACTCCCTCAAGATAACTTGTCTTATTATCGTGCCAATTATAACGTATTCTTTTTGACTTGATAGCCGATTTTAATGTATTCTGCTTTTCGATAAGCATATCACGTGTATCCTGTTTTGCCCATTGGAATGCAGTAAAAGGCTTTGGCACAAAACTCGACGTACTTACGGTTATATTTATCTGCTTTGCTCTTTCCTCTTTCGGGATTGCAAAGTAAACTTCAAGCACCTTTTGCGCAAGGTCGGCTATACCGCAAACATCGTCCATAGTTTCGGTAGGAAGTCCAATCATAAAGTACAATTTTACGTTTGTCCAACCGCCTCTGAAAAGCATATTTGTTGAATTTATAATATCTTCTTCATTTATATTTTTATTGATAACATCACGAAGTCTTTGAGTTCCTGCCTCCGGTGCAAAAGTAATACCGGTTTTTCTGACTTTCTGCACTTTCTCCATAAGTTCAAGCGAGAAATTATCAATTCTAAGTGACGGAAGCGACAAACCGATTTTCTTTTCTTCGGTTATTTTAAGAAGTCCGTCAGTAAGTTCTCGAAGTCCGCTGAAATCACTTGTTGAAAGCGATGACAGTGATATTTCGTCATATCCGCTGCACGCAAGCAAGTTTTCCGCAATACCCAAAAGTCTTTCCGGCTTTCTTTCTCTTAACGGTCTGTATATATAGCCTGCCTGGCAGAAACGGCAGCCTCTCAAGCAACCGCGCATAACTTCAAGCATAACTCTGTCGTGTACAACCTCACCGAACGGTACAATAATCGTTTCCGGTGCGTATGTAGCATTAAAATCTTTCATTATACGCTTTCTTACTTTCGGTTTAGCATGAGGATTGTTCGGTGTAACACTCTTTACCGTATTATCGTCATTGTATTCCACATCATAGAATGACGGCACATAAATACCCTCAATTTCGGCTATTGCTTCAAGATAATCACGTTTATTTTTCTTACCACTCTTTTTCCACTTAACATACTCTTCAACAACCTCATGTATCGAATCTTCACCCTCGCCGAGCATAAAGAAATCAAATATATCCGCCACAGGTTCTGCGTTATACGCACAAGGACCGCCGCCGCAAACAATAGGATAGCTCTCATCTCTGTCCTTTGCTCTTACCGGAATATCCGCAAGCATAAGCATATTCACTATATTTGAATAACTGAGTTCATACTGCAAAGTAAATCCGAGCATATCAAAATGAGTTATTTCGTCACCTGTTTCAAGTGCAAACAACTTCATTCCGTGCTTTTTCATTTCTTCTTCCATATCCGTCCAAGGTGCAAAAACACGCTCACAATATGTGTCCTCGCGATTGTTTAAAGTATGGTAAAGAATTTTAAGCCCCAAGTGCGACATTGCGATTTCGTAAGTATCGGCAAAACAAAAACCGAACCTCACGTCAACATCGGCAGGATTTTTTATGACGGAGTTAAGCTCTCCGCCCGTATATCTTGTCGGTTTCATTACTGCCGACAGTATCTTATCTCTTGTTGTTATCATTTTATTCTCCCTGATTAATTATTTCGTCTGCACATTCATTTTCTTCAGCTTTTTTCTGTGCTTTTCTTTCGCGTCTTTCCGCAAAAAATCCGTTAACCTTGTCCACAACTTCGGGTACAAGGTCGATTAGTTTGTCAACAGGCGAAGAACCGCCTTCCATAGGAATCAAACGCACGTTACCGTTATTTATAACAAGAAACGCCATTGCGTCAACCGACGCACCGCCGCCCATACCGCCGCCGAAGTTTTTATCGTCAAGGCTTTGAGTATCGTTTTTCTTTCTGTCAAATTCACAGCCGCCGCCGCCGAAACCAAACGACACCTTTGATATAGGCACAATCATCGTTCCGTCATTGACTATTATCGGCTCACCTACGACCGAATTTGCATCAATCATACCTTTGAAATTATTTGTTAATCCCTCAAACATTTCACTAACTTTATTAGCCATTTTCTTTTATCCTCCTATTAATTTTCTGTATTTTCAAAACAACTTTTACCGTTTTAAATCCTATTGTCAAAACATATAAACAGTTTGTCCTAAGTTTGCAATATATGTCCATATCCAAGCACACATTATTAAAATCAGCGTCAAGCGACACATCCCACTTTTCAAGTTTCATTCGTCTGTCAATCCAACCTACTATATTATATACTCCCGCATTTACCGCACCCGTCGCAATTCCCGTATACATTGGGTTTCCGGTACCGAATTTTGACGATACATTCAGTTCCTTTATCTTAATTGCGTGACAAATTATATAGTCAAGTAAATTTAATATATCTTTTTTTAACTGTTTATATACTTCTTTTATGAGCGTTATTATCCCTAAAATATCCGATTTTTCTTGCTTTTCTTCTTTGTCGGTCGTTTCTTCTTCGTTTTCAACTTCTTCTTCAACCTTGTCATTCGGAAAAATCTTAAATTTCAAAAACGCATACTTTATAATTACAGATCCGTTATTTTCCTTATTATTATACGAAAACTCAAGAATACAGTCTGCCGGTATAAGCAAAAGTAATATTATAACAGCCACGACGGCTAATATTATATATAAAGCTGTCATATGCCGTCCTCCTTTTGTTATTGTTCAGTGTTTTCTTTGTTTTCCGCAACAATATTTTCACCGTTCTCGTCGATTTCAAGCTGCAGTCCCTGTGATGTTTCAAGGTTAAGACTTCTCAAATCAAGCGGCGGTAAATCGGTAGGCTTTGTAAGTCCGAAACACCTTAAAAACGTGTCTGTCGTCACATATAAAATCGGTCTGCCCGGTGCGTCCAGTCTGCCCTTTTCTTCAATCAGTCCGCGTTCATAAAGTCTGTTTACGCAGCCGTCCGAATTTACTCCTCTTATATGTTCAATCTGACCTTTCGTTATAGGCTGTTTGTAGGCAATTATCGCAAGTGCCTCCATTGCCGCATTTGAAAGCGGCTGCCTTCTCTGTTCTCCTAATATTTCCTGTATATAGGTATAATATTCAGGTCGTGAACAAATTTGATAACCCTCAAGAATATCAATTATATTAAATCCTCTGTGATTTTCGCTGTATTCTTTTTTCAGTTCATCGACCGCCTTATTGACTTCGTCAACGCTCGTATCAAGCACAACAGCCAATTTTGCCGCCTTAACAGGCTCACCTGCCGCAAAAAGTATTCCCTCTATTGCATATTTAATATTATCCATTCTTTTTCTCCGTTGTAAGAATAAAGTCATCTGACTTTTCGTCATAGTCCGCATACAGCTTGTTCAGCTTTATCATTTCAAGTACTGCCAAAAACGTTGCAATCATTTCAGGCCGTGAATCGTCCGCTTTAAAAAGTGATTCAAACTGTACACGTTTATTATGCTTTAACACTTTACATATCTTTTCAACCATATCGTCAACCGAAACTTTTTCTCTGCCGACAATTTTTGAAAACGCACGTTTTTCGGGTTTTGCCTTGCGAAGTCTGCGTTGAAATATGTTGTTAAACGCATCAATCAGTTCTTTTGTATCGTGCTTTATATCGTATTCGGGCATAGGAAATTTAATTTTTTCAGGCTCACGAAACACCATTTCTTTTGTTGTAAACTCACTCTTCCTAAGCTCCTTTGACGCCTCTTTAAACTGCTGATATTCAGCCAACCTACGCGCAAGTTCTTCTCTCGGATCTTCCTCGTCCTCTTCTTCCTCATTTTTAGGAAGTAACATTTTCGATTTTATATACAAAAGATTGGACGCCATAACAAGAAATTCGCTTGTATTATCAAGATTAGCCTCTTCAATTCCGTCAATCGCCTCAAGATACTGCGCCGTTATCTCAACAATCGGTATGTCGTATATACTGACCTTGTTTTTCTGTATAAGCGTCAAAAGCAAATCAAGCGGACCTTCAAACGTATCAAGCTTATATAATATCTTATCCATTTTTCACCCTATAATATCAAGTTAATCGCACTGTTTAACAGGTTGATAATTCCGTTAAAGAAGAAATTCACACCTGTTCCGATTATGCCGTTCAGAACGCCGGTAAGCGAAAGCACCATAATTAAAAGCATAGAATATCTTTCGTATCTCAGCATAGTGTAATATGCTTTGTTCGGAAGAAACATTCCAAGTACTTTTGCACCGTCAAGCGGTGGTATCGGAATTATGTTAAACACCATAAAGCATAGATTTCTTATCGCAAAAAGCTGTGCAAAAGTTGCAACACCGTTTAGAACGCTTGTACCGAAACCGAGCTTTATACATAAAACGTGAAGTATCGCATATATAAGCAATGCCGCAAATGCCATAATCAAATTGGCAAGCGGTCCTGCAATCGCGGTAAGTGCCATACCCTTTTTTGTATCTTTATAATATGACGGATTTACTCCGACAGGCTTTGCCCAACCGAAACCTGTCAAAATCATCAACAACGTACCGACAGGGTCAAGATGCGCAAGCGGATTTAAAGTCAATCTCCCCTCACGTTCAGGTGTCGGATCACCAAGTTTTGTCGATACCCAACCGTGTGCAAATTCGTGTCCCGTCAACGCTATAAGCGTTATAGGCACATTGATTATTATGTTTATTAAATTAAAACCAACCATATATTTTTTCTCCTTAAATACAGATAATTATATTATATAATTATTTTCAGAAAAAGTAAAGTAAAATCGCACAAAAAATAACCTCTGAACAAGTATGATTTGTCAGAGGTTATTTTATTTATTCTTCTCGTCTTTTTAAATTTTTAGTTTTGTAATACAAACGCTTGTTTTCGTACATCATTGCGTCGGCACGTTCCATTGTCATAGAGAAGTTTCTGTCTTTTTCCGCATCGAACTTGGCATAACCGATTGACATAGAAGTCTTAATTCCTCCTCGATTAATACTGTCTGCCATTCTTGCGATTCTGTCCGCAAAATTCTTAATCATATCAATATCGCAGTCTTTTAATACAACAGAAAATTCATCGCCGCCGACTCTGTAACCGATAAAATCAGTACCTTCCATCGCTTTTCGTATCGCGTCGGCACCGTTTTGAATATAAATATCACCCATTTGATGTCCGCGGCTGTCGTTTATATTCTTTAATTCGTTTAAGTCTACCGTAACAATAGCATACCGCGATTGGTTTCCGCTTTCTATGTTGTGCATATCAACCGTAAATGAGTTCTTGTTTTTCAAACCTGTAAGCGTATCCGTATTAGACATATCCTGATACAGCGGATTTGAAATTCTCTTGAATATCGCCATTGAAAAACGTACTGAAATCACGCAACACAAAAGTATAAGTATTATTACTATAACGCGAAGTATAATCTTGAAAATATATACCCTATTAGCGTCAATCCCTATACAAGCAACGCCCTTCACTGTTCCGCCGTCCATTATCGGATAAAAATTCAAATATCTAAAGCCGTCCAACGATGCATAAAAAGCGCCTGCATCGGCATAATGTGTTGTATACAAGTCGTTTATTTCTTTTTCAATCTTTCCTGTTATCTTTTCGTCATTTATAACAGTGTTTATCTTGTCATTTTTCGTATTGAGTATATATTGGAAATCGCCGTTTTTATCTTTTCTCACAACAAATATTTCTGAAATCGCCATATTGTCCTTTACCGCGGATAAATAGCTCAGTGCCGCACCGTATACGCCGTCAGGCACATCTTCAGTAAAAAGTCTGCTGTCAAAATGAGATTCTATGGTTGTAAAAGTAAGATTTGCACGTTCATTGTATGCGTCGGCAAGCATCGAAATCATAACGCCCGATGTAACGAGATATATAACCAGGCAAGAAAATATGATAAGTCCGCAAGTCAGCATTGAAACTTGCACGTTAACTTTTTCTATTTTGTTCATAATAAACTTTTTTAATTTTCCCATAATTATCGCGCCATCTCCTTTTATACATATTTTACATTTTTATTATACCTATTTTTTTATAATTTATCAATATTTTCGTCGAAAAAAATCGGATTTTTGTTGATTGTTCACTATTTTAATAGTATAATGTTAATAAAATCGTAATACAGAATGGAGATTAATAATGCAAACAGCGATACTTATTCTTTTAATTATACTTATTATATGTGTACTTATAACTCTGATTTTTACATTAAAAAACAGTTCAAAGCCGTCTGATTCGGGACTTGAACAACGTATAAACGGTTCTGTCAAAATGTTTTCCGACATAATATCGGAAAATCAACAGGTAATCGGCAATATGCAGACAAACCGTTTTGCACAAATGGACAACGAAATCAAAAGTATGCGTCAAAGTATGGAAAAACACCTTGCCGATATGTACAAAGGTTTCGCCGATATATCCGCACTTTCATCAGGTGTAAGTGATTTAAAAAAAGTCCTTTCAAATGTTAAAACACGCGGTATACTCGGTGAAATACAACTCGGTGCAATCCTAGACGAAATACTTGCACCGGAGCAATTCGACACCAATGTTGCAACCATACCGAACAGTTCCGCAGTTGTTGAATTTGCGGTTAAACTTCCGCACGACGACGAAGGATTTATATATCTTCCGATTGATTCAAAATTCCCGCTTGACGCCTACAACGACTTACTGAGCGCATACGATATCGGTGACAGCGAAATTATAAACCGTTCTTCAAAAGCACTCGTTCAGCGAATAAAGCAATTCGCAAAAGATATTCACACAAAATACGTTGAACCGCCGTACACAACCGATTTTGCAATAATGTTCCTCCCAACAGAAGGACTTTATGCCGAGGCAGTTAATCTCGGTCTTGTCGAAGTTTTGCAACGTGAATATAAAATAAATATAGCAGGTCCAAGCACAATGGCGGCTATGCTTAATTCTTTGCAAATGGGTTTCCGTACACTTGCACTTGAAAAACGTTCAAGCGAAGTTTGGCAAGTCTTAGGCGAAGTCAAGGGTGAATTTGAAAAATTCTATTCAGTTCTTGAAACGGCACAAAAAAGAATTACCCAAACAGGTGACGAACTTGATAAACTTATCGGTGTCAGAATGCGTGCAATGGAGCGAAAACTCCGCAGTGTTGAAAAATCCGAAAACAACAGTTTTGACGATATGTTATAATATATTTGATAAAAACATTATTTATTCTTTAAGCACAAAAAAAAGCCACGAGCAAACTCGCGGCTTCAGACTGTCGACAAATTGTCCGGAACGTGCAATATATTATTTTTATATTTTAAAGTTTAATTTATAGCTATAAAAAGCAACAGGCAAGCCTATCTTCGATATACGGCTTGCCTGTGCACTTTTTGCGAAAATAAACTCTAACGTACAAACGTACGCCGACGAGTTCATTTTCGCAAAATCCGAACTGATTTCTCGACCTCTGCCAGCGTGTAGACACTTTTGTCTACACGCTGAAGCCACGAGTACACTCGCGGCTTTTATATTACTTAATTTTTAAATTATCTGCCTGGTTTAAAGAAGTCGGGAACATCTATACTACCCATTCCCGGCTTTAACTTTCTCTTGAAAATTGCATTATCATCATAATCAGAAACTGATGATGAATAAGACGGAGTCTTTCTGTCGCTTGATGTTGAAGAACCTGTAAACTTAGGTGTAATATTCTTTACATCATTAGCCTTATCCTTACCGCGTCTTAATGAACCGTCAAGACCTGTTGCAATAAGAGTAACCTTAATTTCATCTTTAAGATTATCGTCCATAGCAGTACCGACAATAATATTTGCCTCTTCACTTACAAGGTCACGAACAATGCTTGATACTTCGCCCATATCAACAAGTGAGAATTCACTTCCGCCTGTGATATTAAGAAGTACGTTTTCAGCACCCTCAATACTTGTTTCAAGAAGCGGACTTTCAATAGCCGCACGAACTGCGTCCTGAGCGGCATTTTCACCCTTGCCGACACCGATACCCATATGTGCGACACCGCTGTCTTTCATAATTGTTCTTACATCGGCAAAGTCACAGTTCATAATACCTCTTTGAGTAATTACTTCAATGATACCTTGAACACCTTGACGAAGAACATCATCTGCAAGTTTGAATGAATCTTTAATTGTAACCTTTTTGTCTGCAATCTTCAATAGAAGATCGTTTGGTATAGTAACAATAGCGTCAACCTTTTCTGCAAGGTTCTTAATACCTTCTTCAGCGTTTCTCATTCTTTGAGGTCCTTCAAAGAAGAAAGGCTTTGTTACTACCGCAACTGTAAGTACACCAAGAGATTTCGCAGCCTCTGCGATAATAGGTGCGGCACCTGTACCTGTTCCGCCGCCCATACCTGCTGTTACGAATACCATTTCTGTATCTTTTACAAGATTCTTGATTTCATCTTTTGATTCTTCAGCCGCTTGTCTGCCGATTTCAGGCTTTGCACCTGCTCCCAAACCGCTTGTAAGCTTTCTGCCGATATTAAGTACAGTCGGTGCTTTTACATTTGCAAGCTGCTGTGCATCTGTATTGACGCAAATAAATTCTGCCTTTGTAACGCCGGCCTCGATCATACGGTCCACAGCATTGTTACCGCCGCCGCCGACACCTATAACCTTTATTCTTGCGCCGTCTATTGTAGTGTTTTCTTCCAAACCGATAGGCATATCACTCATCTAAATATCCTCCTTCGTAGTTTATCCCCAACAAATCCAACAGGGAAATCTCCGCATATATATTATTTTACTATGTTTTTTCAACTTATTCAATAGTTTTTTCCCACAAATTTTCAAAACGCCGAAAATTTTTACACAATATTATAGTCATTTTGTTTTTAATTTTTGTGCAATTTTATTTTTACGGTGTATATATCGCCTTTCCGGACTCGCTTAAATCCATTGTTCCGCGAGCATTTTCAGTCAAACTGTTACTCATAACGGTTTCTCTGAACAGTCTTATTTTACGTTCAAGATCCAACTGCGTACCGCATTGTACGGTTATTCGGTTATCGTAGTTCATTGTTATGTCAGTCACATCGGTAACATTTATTTCGATAACCTTATCAAGAATACCCGTTGCCTCAAGCGTTGACAGCGAAATTTTTGTAATATCGAATTTTTCGTTTTCGTCGGTTTTTAAAATTTCACCCAATTTATAGTCCGTAACCGTCAATCCAGTGACTGTCGGTAATGTTTCACCGTTGTTGCCGGTATCGGTTAAAACTCTCAATTCAGAATTTACAAGCAATGTCTTACCGTCAATTTTTATATACGCAGACGGTGTATATTCCGTCACCGTAACTTTTACTGACGGCGGGAATAACCTTTTCTGCACATCAACGGTATCTATATATGGTATTGTTTTTAACGTATTTCTTATTTTTCGTCTGCCGCTGCGGAAAAGATTTTGACCGACAAGCGGTTTTAGCTTTTCTTGGAACTGTTCGGCTGTTACGAGAACATTTCCCTCAACCGATACGGAACGAATGTTAAATATCGGTGTCATAAATAAGAGCACGCTTACAAGAACCACCGCCAAAACAAATCCCAACAATGCACGTCTACGCTGTATTTTAAGACGCTGTTGCTTTTGTTTTTTTTGGTAGCGAATTTTTCGTTCAAGCTGTGTAGGTTCACGCCGAACACTTCTTTCGGGAACATCTTTATGTTCTTTCAAGGTTCTTTTCTCTAACCTGCTCCAATCATATTCAGTTGTAGTTTTTGTAACCTTACGACCGCCTGTTTTGACGACTCGTATATTACGATTATTTTCATCCATACTATCACCCTGAATTATTCTCGTCTGATTTTCGCTCCGCATTCAAGCAGATACTTTTCTATATTTTCATAACCTCTGTCTATAAATTCTGTGCCGCTAATCGTCGTTGTACCGTTTGCAACAAGCGCCGCAACAACAAGTGCAGCACCTCCACGCAGTTCTCTTGCAACAACATTTGCGCCCTGCAAACCGTTTACCCCTCGTACAACGGCACTTCTGCCTTCTACTTTTATGTCAGCACCCATTCGTGTAAGTTCATCAACATGCTGAAATCTGTTTTCAAATATATTTTCTATAAATACACTTGTTCCTCTTGCAACAGTTGCAAGCGCCATAAACGGCGATTGTATATCCGTCGGAAAACCCGGATACGGCATTGTTCTTACTATATGTATACTTTCAAGTTTCTTGGGAGCTTTCTGAATAATTTTATCTTTTTCTATTCTGAGCTGTACTCCCATATCCAAAAGCACATGGAGCATTGCTCCCATATCGCGTGGATTGACATTTTTAAGACATATCTCTCCGCCCGTAATCGCAGATGCGGCCAGATATGTTGCGGCAACAATACGGTCGGGCATTATCGTATACTCCGCACCGTGAAGCTTGCTCACTCCCTCTATTTTTATTACACTGCCGCCCATACCGCGGACTTTTGCACCCATACAATTCAGGAAGTTACCCAAATCAACAATCTCCGGTTCACGCGCCGCATTTGTAATAGTTGTAAAGCCATCCGCACAAACTGCGGCAAGCATAGCATTTTCGGTTGCTCCGACGCTTGGAAAATCAAGATGTATGTTTCCGCCGACAATCTTATCAGTACTGCATTTTATATAGCCGTGTTCTTCCTGAATATCGACACCGAGTTCACGCAAAGCCTTTAAATGCAAATCAATCGGCCTTAAACCAATCGGGCAACCGCCGGGCATACTTACAACCGCTTTTTTGCACCTTGAAATTATCGCTCCCAAAAATATGATTGAAGAACGCATCTCACGCATTAAATCTTCACATATTTTACAGTCACACATACCTCTTGTATCAACCGTTACGGTATTGCCTGCCCTATGTACTCTGCAGCCCAATCTTTCAAGCACCAAATCTGTTTTATCTACATCACGAAGATATGGACAGTTTTTCAAAGTACATACTCCGTCAGCCATAACCGTGGCTGCAAGTATCGGCAGTACGGCATTTTTCGCACCTTGTACACCGATTTCACCGCTTATCTTATTTCCGCCGTCTATAACAAGTTTGCCCACTTTAAACACCTCGCATTATAATATAATTCTCATATGATTATAATACGAAATATCTATAATTCTGTTACAGTCTTATTATTATAGCACATTTCAAAAAATTTTTAAAGGGTTAATTTATAAAAATAATATACCTTTAATATCAATGTAACAATGCAAAATTTGTCGGTTAAAAATTTCATACTATATGATAGATAAATCAAATTTTTTTCTTTTTTTACAAAAAAGTTCTTGACAATACCCACACCTTTATGGTAATATATTATGCGTAGCTTAAACAGATATGCGTCCGTAGCTCAGTTGGATAGAGTGAACGGCTACGAACCGTTAGGTCGTGGGTTCGAATCCCTCCGGGCGTACCAACTCATCATAAACCGTGTAAATGCTTGAATATCAAGTGTTTATGCGGTTTTTTAGTGTTATTGAGAATAAAACCAACGTAATAAAATGTTATAAAAAGTGGTAAAATATTATACTTTTTTGTAGGTCTGTTAGTCAAATTTTAGTCAAAAATAGAGCGTGATACAATAAAAAAGCAACCTCTACATTACAATAGAGATTGCTTTTTTCTATATTGAGTTAATGAAATCTGTTACTACATCTTGCAAATGACAGGGTGACAATCTGTACTGGTTCAGTCTGTCTTTAGCTCCGCCCCTTCTTCCTTATTCGGTGACACATCTTTGACAGACACCTCATTTTAAATTCTTCCTTTAAACACAAAAACAGCAATCAAATTAATGAATGCTGTTTTTGAAAAATCTACTATTCTACGAAGTCCGGCAAATTTCCTGGTGCCGCACAAGCTAAAAACTGCCTTACTGAAACATTGTAAAAATATCTATTATTTGAATCAAATTCAATATTATTTATTTTACTTAAGTAAAGCAATAATACATATAATCCAGCAAGTGAATATAATGCATTTTTATATGTTGCCTTTTGGAAATGCAAATGTCTACTATGTTTTATATCTTGATGTTCGTCCCACCAAAATGTGCATTTTTCAACACTCCAATCTTCAAACGGCTTTATTACATCGAAAATTCTTGAAACAGACACTTCAGTTTCTACAATTTTAGGGTATTTTGCTAATAATATTTCCGCATATTCTTTAATGTTTCTTGGATTCTTTTCTTCATCTATTGTTTTACAAATCAGTTTTAATACAGTTTCGACTTCGGCACAGGACAAAGAAATAATCTTATAGTATTCAAAAGAAAATACCGTTTCCTGTCCCATTGGCTCTGCATACCGTGATGTCTTATCTAAATCGTTTACTAAACAGTCAAAATAATTTGAATAATTGTTTAATTGTATTTCATTAAGCATCTATTATCACCTCAATTAAATTATATGTAACATTGTACCATAAATCATATTCATTTGTCTACTGATAAATTATAGAAATTTTGTATGTGCTTTTATTCACTGTAAATATCTCTTGTTTCCTCATTGCTCGACAAGTGCCTTAAGGTCGTCTTCATCACTATATAATACTATATACTGCTTAATTCCGATATTGTTTGATATTTTGTAAATCGCAAGTAAAAAAAATAAGGGTGGCATTACACCACCCTCAAAAAACTACCTGTTATATAGACCGCAACGGTATTCACGGCAAATTGCCCTTAGGTCTTTGTAGGATAGCCCTAACCTTCCATGCTCGTCACCAACAAGCGCACCGCAGTCCATAGCTGCCTGCACCGCAGGACGTGCCCAAGATGGCATATTGTCATCATTGAAATCATATACCATTGTAGTTTGAACTACGTTTACCAACTGTTTATTTACGTCCTTTAATTCAGCAATTTCCGCCGCCTGTTTTTCGATTAATGATTTTAGTTCATTGTACTGTTCCATAGTTAAATTCTCACTTTCTGTCAATTTTCTTTTGAAATCTTGCCATAGCTCCGGTTGTATTACGAACGGCTCTGGACACCTCTTGTCCCATACGTCGTAGTGTCGCAACACGTTTTCTACCGGAACGCCATATTTATTCATCAAATATTTTGTTAATTTAATTGTCTGTTCCACCACGTCATCATCGATATAATATTTACCGTCTGCACCAATGCGGCTACACATTTCTATTGAAATACTGTTCATATTCCTACAATACGGGTGTTTGTAATTTTTTGTACCGCCGACAGCCCACGCCGCCCAATTATCAGGAACAGATTGATAAATACCGTCATTTCCCGAAAAATAATTTGCCGACGCCTTGCGATTTTCACCGCTGAAAAATGTACAGTTATTTAGCGCCGTGTCACCGTTATTACCTGTAAAATGAATGACGATAAATAAAATATCGTCATTCCTATATGTATAACAGTTGGACGGGTGGCACTGCGGACCCTGTTTGATTTGAATATCCATACTTATTCCTCCGTATCATCTTCACCGCGTAATTGCAGTAATATATCTTTCAACTTTTGTGGCATTCGCGGGTAAATTACCGCCACATTCTCCAACACGCTTATACCCTCATTTGCTATGTAGAACATAATAACAATCTCACGAATTGCGACGTTATCACCTGTAATCTGTTGCAAGACGTTTGATAACGCTACTATAATTAATATAGTTATCTTTTTCAGCAGTCCTTTAAACCCAATCTCACTCGACATTGTTTTTGTATAGATTGCTTTAATAACACCCGTTAAATAATCAAGCACCATTATCACCAACAGTGCCCACAAAATGCTATCCCATTTGCCGAACAGGGCGGCAAAGAAACCGCCCACAATTCCTATTACCGTACTTGTCCAATTAAAAATCTTATCCATAAATTAACCCTCCATAATTTCTTTTTTCTCGTTCTCTGTGATATATCCCGCCTTGACGAATATATCTAAATGTTTTTCTTTGTAAATACCCATTTGATAGTATTTACGTATCAATGTTTTATTCACCGTCAACACCTGCTTTCAGTTCCGCAATCTGTAACATCAGCATTGCGTTGATTTCGTCTTGTGACATTGTTTCGTCACCGCTCATAACAGACTGAACGTGCTGTTTCATATCCGACATACTATCAAATTTCTTCGCCTGTATCTGTGACAGCTGTTCTGCCGTAGGCTGTTCAAATGTGATGTCTGTATGCTGAATTTTTGCGATTTCTACATTCATATCAAAATCTTCTTCGCTTTCAGCAAATTTGCTGTTTAAAACACTGCGTTTAATTCGCAGTATGTCGCTGTCAGTTCGTATTCCGTACACCGTGCCGTCAATTTCAACACCGCGTTCATAAAATTGTGCTGTTCCGTTTTTACTATAAAATTTGTACATAATATCACCACCCTGTCACATTTCCGTCAACAACGCACGTATCGCCGAACGTTCCGATTGATACGGCATTTGTCACGTTATTTTTGACTACTGTTTTACCGTCGCTGTATATAATTGAAAAATCAGCATTTGCCGTTACAGACGCCGTTGTCCTAAATATATTATCTGCTATCAGCGTCTGACTGCTGGCTGATATTAGATTACACTGTCCCGACGTAGGGCCTGCGGAAATGTGCATATAATTTCCGCATATAACGGCATAATTTCCGCATTCGATAAAATCGATATATTCGGAATTAATTTTTATAACAGGCATTCTGTTTCCGCTGATTAATGTAATCCCCTTGGTGTATATAAACGGTGTTTTTGTGTTCTGTGTAATTGCTGCAAATTCATTGTCCGAAATTTCGCCATTTATATCGATACTGCAATCAGTAAACGTTTTAAATATATTGCCTACTATTTTTTTGCCTATATCAATACTGCAATTTGTAAAACCGGACATATAATTGTTTACAAATATAACGGTTGACGCCTGTAGCATATATCCTAACGATTGTTCTTTTTGCGTGAAATTCAAAAATTTGTTACCCATAACAAACGAATTGCCTGCGATTTTTATTTCGTATGTCAAATTATTTGCCGGTGCACCTGCGAACGTATCTATGACGTTGTTCAAAAACAGAACGTTGCTCATTTCAAACGTTGATACACCGAATTGATGTGTACTAAATATATCGTAGAATGTACAGGATATTATCTGTGAACTACTTTGCGCTAATAATACTGTCGGATTAACCGTGTCCGCCGTTACAGTGTCCGTGTCCTCTGTAAATTTTACATTTTGCATTTTAGCGCCTTCCGGCAGATGAAAAACATATTGTTTTGCGACAGAATTTGTATTTTTGAACATAATTGTATCGCACATTGAACCGTCTAACGTCATACCGCCCTTTAACGGAATTGCCACACCGTTATTAGTTCCCGTCATTCCGTAACCCGACTTCATATTTGCATTTGTAATAACGCACAATTCACCTACAGGATATATAATACTTTTATACGGCGCGCTATCTATCGCCGCCTGTAATTTTAATTCGTCGTGGTCGCCGTCGCATTGCACAAATATTTGATTTTTTGTTATATCTGTAATATTTTTTGCATTTTCATTTACAGCGTCAATAAATGAATTTTTATTGACAGTTGCCAAATCTGCCAATGTACGAACACGTTCGTATGTATTGGTGATGAAATAACTGTCGCCTGTGGTATTTTCGTTTTCTATGACATAATCAACCGTCGCCGATACAAACTCATATCTTTCCCCTGTCGGCGATTCGCTGTCTATCTTCATTTCTAAATTTATATCGTGAATATGATACAATGTAAATGTCCATACATCACCCGAAATTGCCGACGGTACAGATGTAGAATTTGATGATATACTACACGTATTTTTAATAAAATCATAGCGAACAACAATATAAATGCCGTCTATTGGTACATTTATACACGGTTCTGAAAACGTTCCGGCAATCTGTTTCCCGTCAATGTAAAACGCGTCTTTCAGTGTAATATCAACCGCCATACTCTCGCCATAATATTCTTGTTGTCCGTCAAAATATAGTGTAGGCTTACTCGGTGCAACAAATTTTACTGTATGTTGCTTTTTGTCGCCAAACAGTATAGTTGTTTCGGTGTTCGCATTGATTTCATCAATACGTGCTTTCAATTCTTTGTCAGCACTTTTTCTTGCTGATTCTTCGGCTTTCACTGAATTTGAAATATTGGTATCTGCCGTCTGTCTTTCGGTGATTTCACTGTCAATATTACGTTGCAGTTCATTATCCGCCGCCTGTCGTATTGTCACTTCGTTGTTTATGCGACTGCTTAACGAACTATCCGCACTTTCCCTTGCCTTGGTTTCGGCTGTGATTTTGTCTGCCAAACCTACATCAGCGTTGGTGCGTTGCGTGATTTCTGTGTCCAATTTGTCGGACAGTGTGTTGTGTTCGGTTTGAATTGCCGTGAAATTATCACGAACAATCTTCCACCAATCCTTTAACAGCGTTTTTCCGCTAAAATTAAAATTTAATTTCATTTTATCATTCCTTTCTAATCGTAATTGATTGGGATTTCATAAAAAAAACACGCCGTAAGCGTGCTATGGTGGTATTCGTCTGTACATTATGTCACCTCATTTTTGGTACGAAAAAAGCACGCCGTAAGACGTGCTTAATTTCAATATTATAATGTTAAAGTTTTTTCCCAGTTCTTTGGAAAACCATAATCTTCAGGACTTACAACATCTTTATATTCTTCAAAGATTTGAGCAATATTAGAAATTATGTAATTATTCCATTCATCTTTACTTGGCATTAAAAAACGCATTACATTTATAATGTCATATATGCAGTGAGATATATTATTCATACTATGTTTTTTACTCTTTTTAGGTGTCTTCTGTACCTTAAATCTATATAACCTCATATAGTGTGCGCATACATTTCGTAAATAAGATATACATTCAATCCAGCTCTCCAAATAAACGGAACCTATATTAAATTTTGATGCAATCTTCTTTTTTAGAGGTGTCTTTAAATTTTTATAACAATTCCACACCATTCCTAAGGTAAAAATTTCAATAGCTACCCAAATAGGAAATCTTCTGTCATATTTCTTTATGTGATGTTTTACGAATGGTATTTTACTATTTCTATTTATTGCTTGTCCAAATTTTTGTAGTAGTTTTTGGTGTTCTTCTTCATCCACGAAAATATCTTTGTTTAAGTAAGATGTTGCACAGGTATTCATCGCTATTACATAAGCGATTTTCGTCTTTAAATTATGTTCAATACTCTCTATCGCGTATAATATAGTAGACCTAATACGTCTATCGCATAGATATATTCTATACGCTTGATTAAAAGAAATGTTTTCGTAATTGTCATCTGCATTTTTATATGTATGTAAATAACCAGTAAAATTATAATAATTTACCGATAAAAGTACATTTTGAGCGAATTCAACATCTTCAATAACTAACTTTCTACCACCTAAAATTTTTATTTGTTCTTCTATTGTAGTCGGTCTTTTTATTTCCATACAATACTCCTAAAATAAAAAAGCAGCCTCAACATGGTACGCATTCGCATTGCGAAGAGGCGTGTTGAGGCCTATCTCATGCGTTATATTATATTCTATCTGCTTAAAAAAAGCAATAGTTTTTTAGAATTTTTTTCTTTTTATTTTTATATTACCATATTAATGCTGTATTGTCAAACAAATATTGACAAAATGCACAAATTATTATATATTAAAAACAAAAGGAGGCTACAAGCTATGAAAAAATTTATATTAGGTTTTATAACAGGCGGGATAATCTGTGCGACAGCGACTGGTTTCGCCGTAGAATATGCAGTAACGGCTAACCCGTTCCCTGTTGCCGTAAACGGTACGGAAACAGCGATAGAGGGTTACAATATCAACGATAATACATATTTCAAATTACGTGACGTTGCCGACGCTGTCGGCGGTTTCAATGTTGGTTTCAGCAACGATACAATCACTATTGACACCGATACCGCCGCACAACCAACACCGACACCGACTGTAAAGCCGTCCACAACTGACTTGTCACCTTTGCCGGAAGTCGCAATCGAAGTTATTGACGGTGTGCAATATGTCCGTAAATCAAACATTGAAGAAATGCTCCAAGATATTGGTTTAGGAAATTATGAATTTGCAGGCTCATACTTCTACGATAAAACTCGTCATGACGGAATATCTGTTCTTGAAAATATACCTTATTCAGAGAATGATATTACTTTAATTCCGTATGATTATTATGTTTCAACAATCATACCTGTCATAAATAGTTTGAGATAGCTTAATAACTCCCTTTTTGAGGGAGTTATTATTTTACTAACTTTCCAAACCTGCAATTTTCTTTTCTATTTCGTGTATTTGTGCTTTTAGACTATCTAAATCAGCTTCATTCAATAATCGTTTACCGTTCTGCATAACTTTAGCAGCATTAAGCTCTATTGATGACATTGCCCCGATTGCAAGGTTATTACCGCCGTTTGTAGTCTTAATGCTTGTATATCCGCTTAATAATATACCGCTTTCATCAGACCATTTATATATCGTCTTGCCCTCGTCGTTTACATATGAGCTGATATATCCAACTCTTAAATACTGTCCTACACTCGCGTCTTTATTTACATTGATGTCAGTATCTGATTCAATCTTTGCACCTCTTATTGTACCGCTGAAAATTCCGTTACCCTTTTCATCAAAAAATATTACAGGGTTTCCGTCAACGTCATATAACAGAAATACAAATTGTTTTTTATTATCAACTTCATCATTACCGATATGTATTCTATCTCTTTGACTGTCCTTTATCGTCAGCAAATCGCCGACAATCTTCAACAGCTCGTTGTCGCTCTGCACTTCGTTTCGGTCTGTGTTCACCGTTCCTTGTACTTTTCGGATATTTACACTGTTGTTCGCAGTCTGCCACTTTGCATGTTTCTTCGTTGCCTGTTCTGTCTGCCATAGTCCGATAAAAAAATCACGTCTGATATGCCCGATTGATATATTACTCTCTTTCGGCTCCAACGGATATGCCTGATACTCAATTACCCTCTGTACATATTCCGTACCGTCTATGTCAAATACGTGTACTGTATCACCTATTTCCAACTTTTCCGCCGCACCGTATTCGGCTAATTTTGATAGGTCAATCAATTTACCGCTGATTGTCAACTGTGGCACGTCAATTCTATCCTCGTTATCCTCATCAAATTCCCACTTTGCATTACGGTACAGTTTGTCCGCTGACGTATAGTCGCTGTAATCTTTGTACCCCTCTTGTACTCCGTATTTTTCAATGTTTGGACTGTCTATATATGCTTTGCCGCCGTTTACACTGCTGACCGTTAAATCATCACTTCCGAACGCCCATAAACGCGTTATCATATCGCTTACGTTGCGTTCTATTGATATGCTTTGCATATTCTTTTCTAAACGCAGTCTGACGCCGTTATCTGTGCCGATACGTTCAACAATGGCAATGTTACATACAATGTTGTTATTACTGTCAATAGTTGTTTCGTGGAATATCTCACCACGTCCCAAATTTTCTATTATCGTTTTTATAACGTCCCACAAATTCGTTTTGTCAGTTGAGAAAAAATCAATTAACAATTCATCATCTGCTACCCACTTCATTCCTTTGGCGGTAAGCTCTGCCTCTGTCATAATGTGAAAAATGCACCTTTCCCCGACATACTTTTTAAATTCTGATATAATATCAATCGCTTGTTTTAGAACATATCTTGAACTTTTACCGATATTATCACCGATTGTCGGTATAAATGCTTTCATTGCCTCGTAAACGAAATGCGGTGTACCGTAAACGTGCAATGTGTCTGTACCGTTTGTATTTCGTGTTGTTCGGCTGATTTCGTATATATGACCGTTTACACTAACCAACATATTTTGACTGATTAGACGTGCCTTTTCGTCGTATGGATAGTCAAATTCAATACTTCCCGTATCGTTCAATATCCTTGTTTCCTTGATATTATATGCGTTGTTCAGCACCTCGCCTGTTTCAAAACTGTCTGTATATCTGTCGTGCAATCGCATAAATGTTATCTGTCCCATTTGTATATATCCTCCGTTTCTGTATTCCACACATACTGTGGATAAAATGAAAATTCGACCGTTGCCGTCGTGGACAAATTTATTCTATTCGCCCCTGTTTCCAATTCAAAAAAACTACCTTTGATTTTTTTCATAATACTGTTGCCGTTTACGTCTGTTACCGACTGTTTGTCGCAGTCAATAACGCAGTTTTCCGACACCGTAATACTGATACCATTACAGGTTATCGTTGTAGGTTTTGTGACGTTTGTAACACGCAAAACAGGTCTGACAGGGCGGTCGCCTGTGTTATGTATTGTGCTGTCGCCTGCCGTTGTAATCGTGTAATATTCATTCGGTCCGATTGGTATTTCATCATCTAATTTGATGTTTTGGCTATCCAATATCGGACCGTCAAAAATATCAAATACCAACGCCGCCCACGTCTGCACCTTGAACGACACCGAAATGACCGCTTTGTGACCGTAGTTTTCGGGTTTGTAATCTATTGTTTCAATAACCGACGCATTCCATTTGACATTGGGTGTGTCGTCAAATATCAACTCACCGCGTCCCATTAACCACGTTGTGATTTTTGTGATTTTGCTGTTCAGTTCAGACATATCCGCCGCCGATATTTGCAAATTCATTTTAAATACACGGTTTTTATAAAATTCACGGTTGTACGCATTTGCCGTTGAAAAATCATATTCACCGTCTATATACGGGCTGTCATATGTCTGTATTTTCATTTCCGGTTTAATCGGACGTGACTGCGTTTGTACAGTCACTCCGAAATCGTTTGAATGTTTGTTTTTAAAATAAAATCCGTTTCGCATTTTCTACCTCCGCACATTATACATAGCTACCCAAAACGGCGCTGTCAGTCGTATTGATTGTGATTTTACTGTTGTTGTTATAGTTCTGCTGTTCAATCTTAATGCCCTTAATAGCCTCTATAATCTCACCCAAAGTCTTGGTTATCTTGTCATTACCGCCGCTGACTTCCTGTGTTATATCCGCCACAATACCCGTCACGTCTATACTGTCAATGTTGGTTGCAATGGACTTGATGAAATCAGCCTTGCTGTTTTCCAACGCGTCATACTCCGCCTCCAATTTTTCAATCGTGGCATTGTTTTTGACTTGCAGTTGATACAGCTCCTCATCACGTTGCAGTTGTTTCATCTGCTCTTGCAGTTCTTTGTACTTCTGCTGTCCTCTGTCTGTCACTGCATTTGCGTAAATATCCAACTGCGCCTGTGTTTCGGACATATCAGCCTTGCGGTCCTCTACCGTCCAACTGTCCTGTAGGGCCTGTTCCTGTGCAGAAAATTCATCACGCAGTTTGTTGATGTAGTCCTGTTGTTGCTGTAACATATCATCAAACGATTCGCCCGCTTGGTCGAACATATCGTGATTTAGTTCGGTCATATTCTCGTTGTATTCTTTGCGACTGATTAACCCCAAATCATAGTATTCCTGTGTATACTGCTGAATACGTTTTAAACCGGCGATATATTCTTCATCAGTCATACCGTAATATTTACGTTGTTCTTCTAACCAGTTCTTTGACTGCTCCACACGCTCCGAATACATATCCGAACCTAATTCACTTTGATACTTGTCGTATTCTTCTTGCGTGATTTCGCCTTTCGATAGTTCCTCACGGTGTCTATCCATAACACGGTTATAGGCATCAAGCGGACTGTCGCCGTTATCTTGCCAGTCGTTAAAATATGTATGTTCACTGATGTAGTTTTTTGATATGTCGTACTCTTTCTCAATTTGTTCTTTACGCTTGTCCAAATACTCATCATTCAGCTTGTTTTTTGCCTCTACATATTCTTTGTGGCTGATTATACCCTGTGCGTACATTTGTTCGGTGTACGTCTGTATTCTGCCGATACCTGCTATATAATCGGCGGCACTCATACCGTTGTATTTCTCTTGATGTTCTAACCAATCTCGACTGTATTCGGTCATATTCTCGTATAACGTTGAACCTATACTTGACATTTCTGTCGTATAGTCCTCCCACGTCATACGTCCTGCCTCGACTTCCGCCATATTGCGGTCACGGATACGGGTAAATGCGTCAATAGGATTGTCGCCGTTGTCGTCCCAGTCATTCAGTGCCGCACGTTCTTCAATGTACGACTTTGACAGGTTGTTTAACTCCTGCGTGCGTTTCTGTGTCAGACTGAATATTTGTTCCTCAATATCGGCAATATCCTTGTCGTTCGACTTGAATTTCTCTTGAAATTCTAACCACTTTTCAAGTTCTTGTGCAGTCGTTACTG
>OGYH01000783.1_pt1 | contig 32229 bp, 26 predicted proteins | sample 1576511 | NCBI WGS metagenome assembly OGYH01 (sample SAMEA3541522, study PRJEB24748) | human gut metagenome | biome: human gut; feature: human-associated habitat; material: faeces | place: China | collected 2012
CCAACGACCCCGAGATTACAAATCACGTGCTCTGGCCAACTGAGCTAAAGAGGCAATCTTTACAGCCGCAATACGGCTAAATTTCCATCTATCGGAAAACGGCTGCAAAGATACAACTATTTTTTGAATCAACAAAATTTTTTCGAGTTTTTTTTATCGATTCCTTGATTTTTCTTTAAATTTGGTCAATTGAACCTTCATTGAGTCCACTGCCTGATCAATCCCTTCCTCAAAAGTGTCACATGTCTTTTCTACGAACAACTTGGTTCCAGGGACAGCGACTTCCAGATGAACTTCCTTATTCAAGGCAGTAGCAGGCTTCACGACCTTTAATTGCACCTCTACTTTCTGTATATCTTCAAAAGTTTTTTCTAACTTGGCGACTTTCTTTTCGATAAACGCCTGTAACTTCTCGGTAGCGTCGAAGTGAATCGACTGAATCTTAATTTCCATAGTTACCTCCATTTTTTTAAAAGGTTACGCCCGAGGATGGGCTTCAATATAAACTCGTTTCAACTGTTCAAACGTTGTATGCGTATAAATCTCGGTCGTCGAGAGTTTCGCATGCCCTAACAGTCTTTTCAAACTTTCAATTCCTGCACCATGATTCAACATTGCAGTAGCAAACGTATGCCTCAACACGTGCGGGCTTTTCTTTTTCAACGAGCAAACCCTTGCGAGGTTCTCCTTCACGATTTCTCTGACTTGAACCGGACTCATCCGTCCGCCCTTATCCGCAAGCAAAAGAGCTCCAGACCTAACCATCACTCTTTGTGCTCTTAGAGCCAAATATTCCGAAAGAGCATTTTTAAGCTCGTCACCAAAAGGAACTATACGTTGTTTGTTTCCCTTACCCGTAATCTTTATCTCTTTTTTGATAAAGTTCACATCGTCAACATCAAGTCCTATCAACTCTGACAATCGCATCCCCGTCTCATAGAACAATATTATAATAGTACGTGCGCGTACATTATTATAATCATCGCCCCACATTTTCCTGTCAAGCAACTCATCCATCTCATTTTCTTTCAAGAATTGAGGTAGCGGTCTACTTTCCTTAGGTCCTTTGAGGCTATGAGCGGGATCCGACTCCACATAATGTCTGACTAAAGCAAACCGATAGAACATTTTCAAAGCACTCAACCGGCGATTAACCGAGGTTGCCTTATTTCCTGCATCTATCATATGCTCCATCCAGTCGCGAATCATATCAGAATCAACAGATTCCCAAGTGAAGGATTCAGACAAGTTCCTAGCATACTGCTCAAAGAGTTTCAAATCTTCGCGATAGTTTTCTACCGTCCTCTGCGACCTGTTCAGTTCAGAGCGCAAATATTCCAAGAACTTATCTATACTCAACATAACGTCGTACCTTTTTCATTTCGGCAACGAAGTTACGAAAATTATTTTAAACTACCAAATTTTTTGAGGATTTTTTACTTTTATTCCTCGTTTGCACGCAACTGCTGTACGTAGATGGCGTGTTCCATCTTGAGACGCTTCAAAACAGAAGGCTTGTCATACTGCTGACGAGCACGAAGCTCCTTAACAACACCTGTCTTTTCGAATTTTCTCTTAAACTTCTTGAGAGCTCTCTCGATGTTCTCACCGTCTTTAACTGGTACAATAATCATTTTTTTGCTTTTAATTTATTATGTTAAACTTATGTTATTCAATGCGAAATATGGCAATGCCACAATTTGCGGTGCAAAATTACATCTATTTTATCAAACTACCAAGTTTTTCTTCAACTTTTTACTCTAAAATGTTCATTTTATGGGTTTTGTAGCATTTTCAAGCCATATTTTCTCCTCTTCATCAAGGAAAGGAGACAATTTTTCATAAACTGAATGATGATAAGCATTGAGCCAGTCAATCTCTTCAGGCAACAACATATCAACATCTATAGGAGTGGTATCTATAGGACAAAGAGTAAGAGGCTCTATCTGCAGGAATTTACCGAACTCAGTAGACATGTAGTCTGAAATCAGCACCGTATTTTCTATTCTTACGCCGAACTTACCTGTCAGATACAAACCAGGCTCATCAGTCAAGGTCATTCCAGCTCTCAAAGGTGTAGGCATCCACTCCATTCTTATTTGATGAGGGCCTTCGTGCACACAGAGATACGAACCTACTCCATGGCCTGTACCATGCAAGAAATTATATCCTTCACGCCACATACACTCTCTTCCTACAGCATCCAACTGTGTTCCTGATGCACCATCGGGGAATTTAACCAATTCCAACTGAATATGCGCTTTCAGAACCAAGGTATAAATATGCTTCATCTCTTCAGATACAGGTCCCAAAGCAATGGTACGGGTAATATCAGTAGTACCATCCTGGTATTGAGCCCCAGAGTCTATCAGGATCAAGCCTTCCGGTTTCAGAACGACATCTGTTTCAGGAGTTGCCTCATAATGGACAATTGCTCCATGCTGCGCATAACCGGCAATCGTATCAAAAGAAATATCTCTGAACAGTTTCTGTTCGGCACGTAGCGACGTTAATTTCTCATCAATGGAAATTTCTGTTTGTCCGCCAGCCTCAACAGCAGGTTTCAGCCACTTCAAGAACTTAACCATAGCAACACCATCTTTAAGCATCGCACTACGGTAGCCCTCTATTTCTGCTTTATTTTTCACAGCCTTCATAGCCGGAATAGGAGAACCAGCAGCAACAATTTCCTGGCATTTTACAGCTTTCCACAGATAATAGCTCGTTTCATTTCCATCTAACAGGATATTATATTCCGAATATGATTCAAGGCATTTTTCCACCTTATTATATTTATAGAGAGAAACCTGATTGTCTTGAAGATACTGTTTTACTTCAGGAGATAATTTATTATCATCCACGAAAAGAGAAACTTTATCGCTCTCAATCAACAAATAACTTACAAATACAGGATTGCAATGAACATCTGTACCACGAAGATTCAAAGTCCAAGCAATATCATCCAATGCAGAAACGAGCATACCATCTGCATGAAGTCCTCTCAAAGACTTACGGATACGGGCCACTTTAGAGGCTAGCGTCTCTCCAGCATATCCCAATGGTTGAATTTCTACAGGATTTGCAGGAAGCGAAGGACGATTCTCCCAAATCTGTTCCAAAGGGTCCAAATTAGTTCTAAGCGTAATTCCACCGAGTTTACGGAGAGAATAGCTTAAATCTTTAACATAATTATAAGAGTTGACCATGCCATCAAGTCCAACCTCAGGAGATTGTACATCCTGCAATTCTTTTCCCAACCATTCTGCGATAGTAGGCGTACCTTCCATTTTCAGCCTCATCAGCTGATATTCAGTACCTTCCAACTGTTCTTCCGCAGCCAGGAAGTAGCGGGAATCAGTCCATAAAGCAGCCGATTTCATTGTAACGACAGCAGTACCAGCCGACCCGTTAAAACCAGAGATCCACTCTCTTCCTCGCCAATGGTCGGCAACATACTCGCTCTGATGAGCATCTGTACTAGGGAAGATGAAAGCAGAAAGATGTTCACGCTTCATCAACTCCCTCAATCTAGCTAAACGTAATTCGATTTCATTCATAATTGTTATGCAATTTAATGTTTAACTTAACTCAAAATAATGCATTTTGCTAATTAGAGATTACAAAGATAACATTTTTAAGAATTAACAACAAATTTAAGCGCAAAAATATGCACGATTTACATTACTTTTTATTAATTTTGCGGTCGGAAAGTAAAAAGAAGGAGTTTTACAAACTTTATTCCGGATACATTCCGCTATTTTTCAGAGAAAAAGATTATAAACATTTAAATAAGAATTGCAGTTATGAATTTTTTAACAAATGACAAACTCGTTATCGTCGGTGCAGGCGGTATGATTGGTTCTAACATGGTACAGAGCGCTTTGATGCTCGGTCTTACTCCAAACATCTGTCTTTATGATATCTTCGAGCCAGGTGTACATGGTGTTTTCGATGAGATTCAGCAGTGCGCATTCCCAGGTGTTAACGTAACTTATACTGTTAACCCAGAGGAGGCTTTCACTGGTGCTAAATATATTATTTCTTCTGGTGGTGCTCCTCGTAAGGAGGGTATGACTCGTGAGGATCTTCTTAAGGGCAACTGCAAGATTGCTGCTGAATTTGGTGACAACATCAAGAAGTACTGCCCAGAGGTTGAGCACGTAGTTGTTATCTTCAACCCAGCTGACGTTACAGCTCTTACTGCACTTATCCACTCAGGTTTGAAGCCAAACCAGTTGACATCACTCGCAGCTCTCGATTCTACTCGTCTGCAGCAGGCTTTGGCCCTCGAGTTCGGTGTACAGCAGGATAAGGTTACTGGCGCTCACACTTATGGTGGTCACGGCGAGCAGATGGCTGTATTTGCTTCTCAGGTTAAGGTTGACGGCAAGCCATTGGCAGAGATGGGTCTTTCTGACGAGCGTTGGGAGGAGATCAAGCACCACACAGTACAGGGTGGTTCTAACATCATCAAGCTCCGCGGCCGTTCTTCATTCCAGAGCCCAGCTTACAATGCAGTTAAGATGATCGAGGCTGCTATGGGTGGTGAGAAGTTCACATTGCCAGCAGGTTGCTACGTTAAGTGCGACAAGTGCGGCTTCAAGAACGTAATGATGGCTATGCCTACTACTATCGACAAGACTGGTGTTCACTTCACAGAGCCTACAGGTACAGAGGAAGAGCTCGCTAGCCTCGCTAAGTCTTACGAGCACCTTTGCAAGATGCGCGATGAGATCGTAGAGCTCGGCATCGTTCCTCCAGTAGCTGAGTGGAAAGAGATGAACCCTAACTTGTAATTCTCCACTTCGGATTTTTAGAAGTTAACTCGATAAGGGCTGAATCGTGAAAATGCTTCATGATTCAGCCTTTTTTCATTTATTTTCCTCCTATAGCGACCATTTATCCCCCAAATACGCCATATCGTTACATTTTTCTGTAAATCAGGTTATACGAATTTGGCATTATTTTTGTAATTTTGCACACAGAAATAACAAATAAAAAAGGATAATAGAAAATTATGGAATTGATAAAGAACAAATCATTCGGGGGCGAGCGCCCTCTTTTCGGTGCTCACGATGTGCGTTTAGAAGATATTACGATTACAGATGGCGAGTCGGGCATCAAGTGCTGCCAAAACATAGAATGCCACAATTCCAAGTTTTATGGCAAATACCCTTGGTGGCATGTGGACGGTTCCCTTATCACAGACTGCTACTTCGCCCCAGAAAGCCGTTCGGCCATCTGGTATAGTGATAATATGGTGATGAAAGACTGCACCATCGATGGGCCTAAGTTCTTCCGCGAAATGAAGAATCTGGATTTGGAGAACGTCAACATCACAGATGCTGATGAGACTTTCTGGAAGGTAGATGGCTTGAAACTGAAGAACGTAAAGCTCCACGATGGCACCTATCCATTCATGTTTTCCAAGAATATCTATGTAGACGGACTTGAGAGCGACTCTAAATACGTATTCCAATACTGCAGAAATGTGGAGATTCACAACGCAAAGATTACAACCAAGGACAGTTTCTGGGAATGCGAGAATGTAACCGTCTATGATTCGGAACTGAATGGGGAGTATCTGGCCTGGCACAGCAAGAACATCAAGTTCGTACGTTGTCACATCAGCGGCGAGCAGCCTCTCTGCTACATGGACCATGTAACTCTGGAGGATTGCACCTTTGATAAGGAATGCGACCGTGCCTTCGAGGATTGCACCAACATCGATGCACAGATTAAGGGAAGTATCACCAATATCAAGAACCCTATCTCCGGAAGAATCGAGGCAGACGAAGTGGGAAGCGTAACATATACTGAGTTTGCCAAAGCGCCAAAGGGTGTATGTGAAATCACAGATAAATCGAAATAGTTTAAGAGGTAATTACAGAAATGACAACAATCAAGTAAATTACTTATTGTTCCCATAACTAATTATTCTTACACTTAACTGAAATCTCCGTTCATAGACACTGAACGGCCGTTCAAAAGCTTTGAATGTACGTTCAATGTCTTTGAACGGAGATTCAAAGTCTATGAACGAAGATTTCAATTAGGAGAAAAAGAGAATCATCCTATATAAATAAGAGATTTATCCTATATAGATAGAAGAAACAACATAGATAGAAAACAAATATGAAATACAATTTTGATGAAATCATCGAACGTCGTGGAACCAACTCATACAAATGGGATTTGGTAAAGGAAGACGGCGTTATTCCGATGTGGGTAGCAGATATGGACTTCCAGACTGCTCCCTGCATCATCGAAGCTCTGCAGAAGCGTGTAGCTCACGGCATCTTCGGCTATACCCTCGTACCAGATTCTTATTACGAGGCTATCATCAGCTGGTTCTCCCGCCGCCACCAGTGGAAGATAGAGAAAGACTGGATTCTCTATACTTCAGGCGTTGTACCTGCCATTTCCTGCTGCCTGAAAGCCATCTGCATGCCTGGGGAAAAGGTATTGGTACAGACACCTGTCTACAACTGCTTCTTCTCCTGCATTACAAACAGCGGCTGCGAAGTAGTAGAAAACGAACTGAAACGTGTGGGCAACTGCACTTATGAGATAGATTTCGAAGACTTCGAGCGCAAATGTGCCGATGAGAAGACCACAGCCTTCATCCTCTGCAATCCTCACAATCCAGCCGGAAGAATGTGGAAGAAAGAGGAACTTGAGCGAATGAACGACATCTGTCTCAAGCACGGGGTAAAGGTCATCGCAGATGAAATTCATTGCGAGCTCATCATGCCAGGCTATCAGTATACTCCATTTGCCAGCATCAGCGAAGCTTGCCGCGACAACTGCGTAGTATTGAATTCTCCATCAAAGTCATTCAATATTGCAGGACTTCAGATAGCCAACATTATCTGTCCGGATGCAACATTGCGCCACCGCATCAACCGTGCCATCAACATCAACGAGGTTTGTGACGTAAACCCATTCGGCGTTATCGCTCTCCAGGCAGCTTACAATGAGGGAGAAGAATGGTTGGATGAATTGAACCAATATCTCTACGAGAACTATCAGGCAGTAAAGGAATTCTTCAATACCGAATTGCCACAAGTTCGCGTTACCCGCCTTGAAGGCACCTACCTGGTATGGCTCGATATCCTGCCATTCGAACTGTCAAGCGACGAGGCTTATGAAAAGCTGATGAACGATGGCAAGGTATTCGTCAACAGTGGTACAATGTATGGCAGAAAGGCTGGCCAGGGCTACCTGCGCCTCAACATCGCCTGTCCTCGCAAGACTCTGATGCAGGGCCTGATTCGCATTGCTCGGGTTCTCAGCCAGTATATGGATGAAGAGGATTTAAGCGGATGCCCTGCATAAAAGAGCGAAGAAAGAGAAAAGATTTCTAAATAAAATGTTTAAAACAAGATAAGATGGAAAATGAAGTTTTGAAAGCCATTAAGGAGAGAAGAAGTATTCGTCGCTTCAAGGCAGATCAGATTACCGACGAAGAGTTGAAGACGGTATTGGAAGCCGGCACATGGGCAGCAACAGGTCATGGAACCCAGGAGCCTTTCATCATTGCCGTTCAGAATCCTGAGATTTGCGCCCAGCTTCGCAAGATGAACGCAGAAATCATGGGTGTAGAAAGCGATCCTTACTATGGAGCGCCAACCATCGTTATCGTTCTGGCACCAGAAAGCAACGTTAACGGTGTGAAAGATGGCAGCCTTATCTTAGGCAATATGATGCTTGCTGCCCACTCTATCGGCCTTGCATCTTGCTGGATTAACCGTGAAGACGGCATGTTTGCATCAGAAGAAGGCAAGAAGTTGATGAAAGACTGGAATCTTCCAGAAGGTTTGATGGGAGTAGGAGCCCTGGCATTGGGTTATGCTTCTGCGCATCCTCATACCGTAAAACCAAGAAAAGAGGATTACTACCGCATTATCAAATAAAGGCAGGATGCCGGGTTTACGGCACATACATATACAAGAAAAGGTCTCATGAAGAAAAACATTCATGAGACCTTTTCTTGTATATGTATATAATGAAGCTATTACAACTTTACACTTGCCAAGACCTTATCAGTAGCGCCAGCCAAATGAGCCACGAAGGCACCAGCCTTATCGCCAGCCTGTTTCAGGAAGGTCTCATCATTCATCAGAGAACTCATCAAGCCTGAGAAATCCTCATAGGTATTGATTTCAAAACCTCCACCCGATTTCAGCAAGCCCTGAGCCTCCTGAAACTTTTTATTGTTCGGACCAAAGATAACCGGCATATTCCATACGGCAGCCTCCAAGGTGTTATGAATACCAACACCAAAACCGCCACCGATATAAGCCACATCACCATAGTTGTACATACTGCTCAACAATCCGAAACAATCGATGATCAAGACATCAGCCTCCGCAGCTTCTTCAGGAGTAGTTTGCGTATAGCGCACCACCTTCTTGCCCTTTATCAGAGAAAGAATCAACTTCAGATGCTCTTCAGCGATGACATGAGGAGCAATCAGCAGGCGCCAATCCTTATGCTCATTAAAGAAAGGTATAAAGATATTCTCATCTGGTGGCCAAGAGCTACCGGCAACAAATACCTTGAAATCATGATGAGGTACATCCGCAGACTGAGATGAAGCTACTCCTGTTCTGAAAGCCTCGCAAATCGGCAATTGCTTGGCAGCCTCCTTTATCTGGAGAACACGGTCGAAACGGGTATCTCCTACCACATCCACAGCCGTGATGCCGATACCTTCGAGCAATCGCTTACTCTCTTCGTTCTGTACGAAGAAACGGGTAAAGCACTTCAGCACTCCAGCATAGTTTCTGCCGTACCATTTGAAGAACACCTGATCCTCGCGGAAGATACTGCTCACGCTATAAGTAGGAATGTTGCGATGCTTCAGGATATGAAGGAAATTAGACCAGAACTCATACTTGATGAAGAAAGCCATCACAGGACGTACCAATCTAAGGAAACGGATGGCGTTCAACCTAGTATCCACCGGCATATAACAGATGATGTCAGCTCCCTCATAGTTCTTGCGCACCTCATAACCTGAAGGAGAATAGAAGGTAAGCAAAATCTTATACTGAGGATAGTCCTTGCGGATACGTTCCATCAAAGGTCGTCCCTGTTCAAACTCACCGAGCGATGCAGCATGAAACCAAATATACTTAGCGTTAGGATCCACCTTCTGCTTCAATATTTTGAAAGCCTCACGCTCACCACGCCACATCTTGCGCACCTTTTCATTGAACAGACTTGCAATGGCTATGCCCCAAAGGACGAAATATATTACGTTATTATAGATCATGATATTTCTTTATATTGGTTACTATCTATAAATACGTGAACTCTCTGAATAGCCTTCAGCAACATGCTGCAGAAAGCCATTCAGAGAGAAATTATTGTGAATTAACCCAAAACTTCGATTGCCTTGCGAAGACGGCGCAGAGTTTCCTCCTTGCCAAGGAAGGCAGAGATATCGAACATACCCGGGCCCTTACCCTCACCTACGAGAGTCAGACGGAATGCGTTCATCACATCACCCAGTTTATAGCCCTTATCCTCTACCCATTTCATCACGACAGGTTCCTGACCTTCAATAGAGAAATCCTCAATACCTTCAAGCACATCAGCAAGTTCTGTCATCTGCTGTGCAGAATATTCCTTCCAGCGCTTCTTGGCTGTCTTAGCATCATACTCTGTAGGAGCAATGAAGAAGAAAGAACACAATGGCCACAGTTCATAGACGAAGTTTACACGATCCTTCATCATGTGTACCACCTGCTTTACGCGGTCCAGAGTTTCCTCTACACCATTGTTGGCAACAATAGGGGCAAAGAGGTTAGCTATTTCATCATCGCTCTTCATCAGAATGTATTCGTGGTTGAACCAGATTCCCTTCTTGAAGTCGAACTTGGCACCAGCCTTAGAGCAACGTGAAATATCAAAAGCCTTCACCAGTTCATCAAGAGAGAAGATTTCCTGTTCTGTACCAGGATTCCAGCCGAGGAGCGCCAGGAAGTTGACTACAGCCTCTGGGAAGTAGCCACTCTCACGATAACCGGAAGAAACCTCGCCAGTCTTAGGATCATGCCACTCCAGCGGGAATACCGGGAAACCGAGGCGGTCGCCATCACGCTTACTCAGCTTACCTTTACCTTCAGGCTTAAGAAGCAAAGGAAGATGTGCAAAACGAGGCATGGTATCTTCCCAACCGAAAGCCTTATAAAGAAGTACGTGCAAAGGCGCACTAGGCAACCACTCCTCACCACGGATTACATGAGAGATTTCCATCAGGTGGTCGTCTACGATATTTGCCAGGTGATAAGTTGGCAATTCATCAGCACTCTTATAAAGTACCTTATCATCCAGGATATCACTCATTACCTTCACATCACCACGAATCATATCGTTCACGTGAATTTCCTGTCCTGGTTCAATCTTGAAACGTACAGTATACTGCTTTCCGTCAGCAATCAGCTTATCAACCTCTTCCTTAGAAAGAGTCAGAGAGTTGCGCATCTGCATACGAGTATGAGCATCATACTGGAAATTCTGGATTTCGGCACGTTTCGCTTCCAACTCCTCAGGAGTATCAAAAGCAATATACGCCTTATCATTATCCAGAAGCTGCTGAACATACTGCTTATAGATATCACGACGTTCACTCTGGCGATAAGGTCCATGCTCTCCACCGAAACTTACACCCTCGTCAAACTGGATACCTAGCCACTTGAAAGATTCCAGGATATATTCTTCGGCTCCAGGCACGAAACGATGAGAATCTGTATCCTCAATACGGAACACCAGCTCACCTCCATGTTGGCGAGCAAACAAATAATTATACAGAGCGGTACGAACACCGCCAATGTGCAATGCACCCGTTGGACTAGGGGCAAAACGCACCCTTACTTTTCTATCTGCCATGTCTTTTTATAGCTATTTTCAAATTTTTCTGCAAATTTACATCTTTTTTTGCGATTTTAGCCGTTTTTTTTCGTATTTTCGCACTGTAAAACGAAATAAGTAAGAAAAAAGTAGGAAAATGAGCATATTTAACAACCCAGAAGAGAACTATTGGCGCAATTTCGCCACAAAAACGGTTTTGATATTAATTACCGTTGCTATCATTGTTTGGTTCCTTCCTCGCAACGAAGGAAGGATGTTCAGGTACGATGTTGGAAAGCCATGGATGTATGGTTCCGTCATCGCAAAATTTGACTTTCCGATCTATAAGACCGATGAAGCCATCAAGCGTGAACAGGATTCGCTGATGAAGCAATTCCAACCTTATTATTCTGTCAATGAATCCATCGGCAGCGAACAGGTGAGCCGTTTCCTGCACGACTTCAGCCAAGGTGTACCAGGTTTGCCTAAAGAATATGTGGGACTCATAGCCCACCAGCTTCAGCGCCTTTATCAGACCGGCATCATCGCTACCACGGAATATAATCGTATCTACAAAGATTCTACCAGTATGATACGAATTATCAACGGAAAGAATGTGAAGAGCGTACCTATCGGTTCGTTCTACTCTACTATTGCCGCTTACGAACGCATCTTCTACGATGAGAAACTGGCTACCCAGCGACAGCTTTTATCCCGTTGCAACCTCAATAATTATGTTGAAGCCAACGTCATATACGATAAGGGAAGAAGCGAGGCAGAGAAAGCCGACATGATGAGCAGCATTCCACTGGCAAGCGGAATGGTGATGAGCGGACAGAAGATTGTGGATCGTGGTGAAGTGATTACGAACAACACCTATCGGGTGCTCAATTCATTCGATAAGGAGATGAAGCGCCGCAGTTCTACCCAGGAAGAACTGACAACCACTATCATCGGACAGGTACTGTTTATCTTCATTCTTGTCATGCTGTTTACCTCTTATCTCTCACTTTTCAGAAAAGACTATTTTGATAAGCCGCGCAGCATTACCATGCTTTATGCGATGATTACGCTGTTCCCTATCTTTGTGTCACTCATGATGAAACACAATTTCTTCAGCGTCTATATCATCCCATTTGCCATGGCGCCTATCTTCGTACGTGTGTTTATGGACTCGCGTACAGCCTTTATCAGCCACGTTACGATGATTCTCATTTGTGCAGCAGCGGTAAAGTACCAGTACGAGTTTATCATCGTACAGCTGGTAGCTGGTCTTGTTGCTATTTACAGTTTGCGTGAACTCAGCAAGCGCTCGCAGATATTCATCACAGCCCTGTTGGTAACTATAGCCAGCGGTGTAGTATATCTTGCCCTTCAGCTGATGCAGGACAACCAGGTGTTCAACGTAGATACCAGCATGTATACCTACTTTACCGTAAACGGCATCTTCCTGCTACTCTCTTATCCGCTCATGTACATTATAGAAAAGATGTTTGGATTTACATCTAATGTTACACTTTTCGAGTTGTCAAATACCAACAAGGGATTACTTCGCAACCTGAGTGAGATTGCTCCAGGCACCTTCCAGCATTCTATCACCGTAGGTAACCTGGCAGCAGAGATTGCCAACCGCATCAGAGCCAACAGTCTCCTGGTACGTACCGGAGCACTCTATCATGATATCGGTAAGATGACTAACCCTGTTTTCTTCACAGAGAATCAGGCGGGCGTTAATCCTCACGACCAGTTAAGCGACCTTGAGAGTGCACAGATTATCATAAGCCATGTTTCAGAAGGTCTGAAGATGGCAGAGAAGGTTGGTCTGCCAGGCATCATAAAGGATTTCATCACTACTCATCACGGAACGGGCATCACCAAGTATTTCTATATTAATTACTGTAATGCTCACCCTACAGAGGTGATTGACAAGTCACAGTTCCAATATCCTGGACCGAACCCATTTACCCGCGAACAGGCCATCCTGATGATGGCAGATACGGTTGAAGCGGCTTCGCGCTCTCTGAACGAATATACAGAAGAAAGCATCAGTAACCTCGTCAATAAACTCATCGACGGACAGGTGGCAGATGGTTTCTTCAAGGAGTGCCCTATCACGTTCCGAGACATCGCTCTCGCTAAACAGGTACTCATCGAACGACTCAAGGCTATTTACCATACCCGTATTTCGTATCCTCACTTGAACGTAAGACAGAATGCCGGCAAAAAGACGAGTCAGGAGTCTAAAGAACAAGAGTAAAGATACAATTCGTGAAGTTCTTATGCCGTAAAGCGTATAGACGGATATACAAAAAGGTAAAACATAACCGATAAAAGCCCTTTTTCTTGCACAGTTTTTTAAATCTGTGCAAGAGAAAGGGCTTTTTGCGTTAATATGTTTTAAATATTTAATAAAACCAATAGTGAAATAGAACATTATAATTACCTTTGCGGACGTTTTTATTTAATATTATTAAGATGAAGAAACTAAAATTAGTTGGTTTGGCCATTGCGATGGCTTGTGCAACCCCATCTTTTGCAGGCGGTTTGCTCACCAACACCAATCAACATGTAGCATTCAACAGAATGATGAGCCGTGAGGCTTCAATTGGTATCGACGGTGTTTATTACAATCCAGCCGGAGTTGTATTCATGGGTGAAGGTCACCATCTCGCCATCAACTGGCAGTTGGCTTACCAGACACGTAGCATTGAAAATGATTATGCTCTGTTCACAAACAATGTGAACAATCCTATTACTCCTCGTACTTTTAAGGGTAAAGCTTTTGCGCCTGTCATCCCTTCATTCCAGTATGCTTATAATAAAGGTAGATGGTCACTCCAGGCTAGCTTCGCCCTCACGGGTGGCGGTGGCAAGTGTACCTTCGATAATGGTCTTGGCTCTTTCGAAAAGATCGTAGCTGAGACAGCAATGGCAGCTTGCCAGTTGGCTGGTGCTGTAGACCAGGTTGCAGCACAGTATCGTGTACCAGCAGTTTTCACCAACAATGATAAATTCGGAAAGGAAGGCAAGTATAGCTACAACAGTTATATGCACGGCCGCCAGTACTACTATGGTCTCTCTCTGGGTGCAGCTTATAAGTTCAGCGACAACTTCAGTGCATTCGCAGGCGTACGTGGTGTCTATGCTTCTACCAACTACTATGGTTATGTAGAGAACATCAAGGTTGGCGCAATGCCTCTCTATATGGTACTTGACCCAACTAAGGAGAAAGCTGCCAATATCGAGTTGAGCTGTGACCAGAGCGGTGTGGGCTTCACCCCTATCATCGGTGTTGATTTCAAAACTGGCAAATGGAACTTCGCTGCCAAGTATGAGTTCAAGACTCGTATCCGCTTGAAGAACAAGTCAGTAAACCAGGTACCAAGTATCGGTAACCTTCCAGCCAATCTCCGCAATGCTTATATCGCAGGTGGTGTACCTGAACAGGCTGCAGATGCCATTCTGGCAGATCCTACAATCAAGGGAGCAATGGGTCAGTTGAAGACTCAGTTCGACACAGAGCTCGAAGAGGCTATCGGTGAATATGAGGATGGCAAGAAGATTGCTGGTGATATTCCTGCTTATCTGGCACTCGGTGTTGGCTATAGCCCTGTCGATGCAGTTAGAGTAAATGTAGGTTTCCACTGGTTCGATGACAAGCACGCTACATCTTACAACAACCGACAGGAGAAGTTAAAGCGCGGTACCTTGGAGTACAACGCAGGTGTTGAAGTGGATGTCAACAAGAAGATTACCTTGAGTACAGGTTGGCAGAATACCAACTATGGCTTGAGCGATGAATACATGGACGACAAATCATTCGTTGTCAGTTCAAACTCTGTAGCAGTCGGTGGTGTTTATCACATCAATAAGAAGATGGACTTGAACGTGGCTTACTTCCACACCTTCTATCAGCACAAGAAGACCTCTGAGAAGGTTCAGCTTTCTGCAGAAAAGAGTATCAACTACAGTTCAGACTACACACGTAACAACAACGTATTCGCAGTAGGTCTTGACATCAACTTCTAAACATAACTACAAATATCATAATTAAAAGGCTACCCGTTCTTGCAACAAGTAACGGATAGCCTTTTTCATTTTATTTACCAATCATATTTTCTTCCATTCTGCCAGAGAAAAGGATGTCCTGGAAACTACAATGGGTCTACATCATAATAAATCTGCAGAGCTCCATATCTCGGATCCTTTCCCATCTGCTGTTGAGCAAACTTCAGATACTCTCTTACCTTCTGCTGGTCAATACCATTTTCCAGTTTGATAACAATCTTTCGAATGTTCATCGTTTTAACCCTTGCCACAGCAGGTTTATCGGGTCCCAACACACGCTCGCCAAACCAGCTTCTCAGCGTTTTGCTGAGCTCATGGCTAGCCTGTTCGCATACCTTATCATATTTATGTTTTACATACACATTAATCAGGTGAAAGAAAGGTGGATAATGAAAAGTTCTTCTCTCCTCCAGGATACCCTGATACAAACCTTCATAATCATTATGAACCACCTGTCCGATTACAGGCAAGGTAGGATTCTTGGTCTGTAGAATCACCAAGCCACGCTTACCTTTTCTTCCAGCTCTACCACTCACCTGTGCCATCATCATGAAAGCATGCTCGTAAGCGCGGAAATCGGGATAGTTGAGCATCGAATCAGCATTCAGAATACCTACTACACTCACCTTATCGAAATCGAGACCCTTAGAAACCATTTGCGTACCTATGAGAAGATTCGTCCTGCCTTCAGAGAAGTCTGCGATAAGACGTTCGTAGGCATTTCGTGTACGTGTTGTATCCAAATCCATTCTGGCAATCTTGGCTTCCGGAAAGATTTCCGCTATCTGGTCTTCTATCTTCTCGGTACCAAAACCACGTCCCATGATTTCCGTACTGCCACAGTTAGGACATTCCGTAGGAACCGGATAAGTGTAACCACAATAATGGCAAGTAAGCAGGTTGATACTCTTATGCAACGTAAGCGAGACATCACAGTTCTTACATTTCGGCACCCAACCACATACCTTACATTCAACCATCGGCGCAAAACCACGACGATTCTGAAAGAGGATTGCCTGTTGCCCATTCTTCAAAGCCTCTCTTACTGCAGCCAAAAGCTGTGGAGAGAAAGGACCGCTCATCATCTTACGGCGGCGCAAGTCTTTTACATCTACCACCTGAATTTCCGGCAACTGAATACCTTTGTATCTTGTCTTCAGCTCTACCAGTCCATACTTGCCTTGCTGCGCATTATAATAACTCTCCATCGAAGGCGTAGCCGTACCCAATAATGTCTTTGCCCCATACATCTTGGCAAGCACTATGGCAGCACTTCTGGCATGGTAGCGCGGAGCAGGATCCTGTTGTTTAAAGGAAGTCTCGTGCTCTTCGTCTATGATGACGAGTCCCAAAGCCTTAAAAGGCAGGAAGACGGCACTTCTTGCACCCAGGATTACATCATAGGGATGATCAGAGAGTTGTTTCTGCCAGATTTCTACACGCTCAGCATCACTATATTTAGAATGGTAGATGCCCAGTCGGTCACCGAAAACTCTATGAAGGCGCTCCATGATTTGTACGGTCAGAGCGATTTCCGGCAGAAGATAGAGCACCTGCTTATGCTCCTCAATGGCTTTTCTGATAAGATGAATGTAGATTTCCGTCTTTCCGCTGGATGTCACACCATGAAGCAATACAACATCCTTTTTCATCATTTGCATCAGGATACCATTATAGGCATCTTGCTGTGCCAATGAGAGAGGTTTAATCAAGTCAAGATGAGATTCACCATTCGTATTCAATCGTCCTATTTCCAATTCATAAGTAAAGAGAATTCCCCTGTCGATAAGCGCCTTGACAACAGCAGCCGTACAATGGCTCTCGTTCATCAGTTCTTCCTTGGTCACTTTTTTTATGCCTTCTCTAGGCGTATCTCCATCAAGACTGTCCCAATGCGAGAGACTCAGAAAGGTGGTTAAAGTTTTGGCTTGCTTCAAGGCTCTCTGCACCAGGTTGAGTGCTACATGAAGTGCCTGCTCACTACGGTACGTACTGGCAAGTTCTACATAGAGTTCCATCTTGGGCTTGAATTTCTCTGTAGACTTCAGACCACCGGGCATAGCAGCATTATAGACATCGCCTAAAGGAGCCATATAATAATAGCCAATCCATTGCCACAATCTCATCTGCTGAGGCAACAGCGAAGGGGTACTGTCAAGTACCGCCTCAATAGGTTTACAGGAGAAAGCAGGCTTATCATCATGCAGCCGGGTAGCCATTGCGATATATTTCTTACTTTTACCAAGAGGAACCAGTAAGCGTACCCCAGGCACAACTTTCCCTTCCATCCCATCAGGGACAGAATAAGTAAAGGTTCCGTCGAGCGGAAGGGGTAATATCACATCTACATATTTCATATCTAATCTTCTTTAACCTTGAAATATCCACCATTCAGACTTTCGACTTGCAAAGTTAGCAAAAAAAAAGCAGATACCCATCATCGGATACCTGCTTTTATATATTTTAAGATGTACTAGGCGAGACCATACGATGTTCTCACCAATAATCTGTCCTGTTCTTTTACGAGATTAGAACCAATAACCCAAAGCAATCTGCCAACTGTTATTCTTACTGTTACCATTCACAATCTTTTCGCTTGTTTCCTCCCAGGTAACATCTGCAGTCTTACCGCAAGCGATGTTATAGTTTGCAGAAAGCTGGAGATGGCTCAGCAGGGTAACACCCAAACCTACGTTTACACTGAAGTTTGTTTTCTTCAGAGAATAACAGCCTGATTTATTCCATTCGAAGTTCTTGTCACCAACGTTGATACCCCACTGTGGACCAGCGAAAACGAAAACATTAGCCAAGCTGCTCAAGCCGAAGCCATAACGTACGTTTACTGGGATATTAAGAGATTTCTGAGTCATCGTTGTCTCTGCATCATTTACAGATACCTTAGCTTCCTTCTGATCGTACAAGGCAGCAGCATCAAAACTCAAGCCAACAATAGGGATAGTAACCTTTACCATTGGACCTACAAAGAAACCTGTCTTGTTAGATGCATCGAATACATCGTTACTCAAAGACATGTTAGTAACATCCAAACCGCCCTTCAAACCAAACTTAATCTGGGCATTAGCATTTGTAGCAAACATCATGGCTGCTACAACCATTAATACTGATAAAACTTTCTTCATTCTATATTTACTTTTGTTCTTATATAAATTAATGACGTTCTCTACGAACCGTTACCCTAGCTGAGCCACCAGAAGAAACATTGCTTCCTCCTGATCTGCGTTTTTTAACAGTAGAAGTCTTAGCTGATTTAGATGCAGAACCACTTCTTCTGTTACGGCTTTTCTTCAGAGTCTTGGCATCCATATTCTTTTCAGCCTTGGCAATACTGTCAAGAGAATCCTTCCGAGCCTGATTACCCCAGATATTCTTCTCAAAGGCTTCCAACTCAGCCTCAATGCGTTTCTGTTCCTTCGCCATAGCCGTATCCGAAGGACAGTATTGTGCCAGGGTGTTGCCCTGCATATTATTAGTCTTGTAGATTTTACCCTGATACAGATTCTTGGTAAAATAATCTTCTGCACTCATCACAGCAGCATTGTTCACATTACTGGTCATCAGCTGCTGCTTAGCCAGGAAAGGAGCCAGATCATCATACTTCACCCAGAAGAGCGGATACTTGTTTCCTACATCTCCAAAGTCATCATTACGGGTCATGATAGGGCACAAAGCCAATACCTTGGTATGGAAAGAAGCTGTTTTCTGGTCATAATAAGAAGTCTCCTTCACATAGTATGCCTTCACTTCAGCTGATGGAATATCGCTGTCATCAATATGCACCTTTCCATTATCAGTCTTCTCGTAGTAGATATGATAATTATCTACGAATGCTTTCGGAGTAAGACGGTTGGCGGCAGAAAAATCTTCATTACCATCCATACGATACTGATAAACAGGCACTCTACCCGTGAACATCAGTTTAAAGATATAGGTAAAGAGATTCATCTTACCATCTGTTGGCTCTACAGGATAATACAAGGCTGCATTGGCATCATCTGTGAGATTGAGTTCACGATAGATGTCTCTTCTCCAAACCACGTCCTCATCCATCGGGATGGCTGTAGGGAAATAAAGTTTGGCACGCAAGGTCATATTGTCAGCATTCGACTGTTGTGCCTTTTGCTGAGCCTGCTTTCTGCGAGCCGCTGGCTGTGCCATGCTGCTCTGCACCATTCCCAAAAGCATGAATATGAATAATATCTTTTTCATTACATTGAACTTTGAACATTGAACTTTGAACTTTATGATAAGTAAAGCCGTTGAACTCTTCACTTACCTGACGATAACTTCCATTGCTGCCGGCAGATTTCGGGTAATTCCATCAGGACCTACAGCCTTGATATGCGAGATATAGAAGCGTCGGTTTCTTGATAGTTTTCTGAACTCTTCGCGCTGTCGTTCTGAGAAATTGGAACCCGCCGAAGCCAAAGGTATGGCATTTCCCATATTATCGAAGAATACGGTTTCGAAGCCCAGCACCTTAAACGGAATATCAAGAAGTCCGTCATCTATGGCTGCATGAATGCCTGGAGCACCCATCAGAGCACCTTTCGATAGAGCACCACCTCTAAATCTGTCTGTACCCATCGCAATATAAGCTGTTGGGTCAGGAAGTTTTCTTACATGGAATACGAATGGAGGCAGACTTCTCACCTGTCCCTTATCGCGGGCTGTCACATGGATGGTAACATCCTTACCCACCGCTGAAGGTGTAGCCACGAAATGACCATTGCCCTTAGCTACGAAAGAACCGCCTGTCATGGAAGCAGAGATAGCATTTGCCGGAACACCAGGAACGCTGATGCTGATAGGATTGGCATAGCCTGCATAGAGCACATTCATCAGGTCGGCTGCAACGGTAGCTGTATTAGGAACAGGCAATACGGTGTATTTCTGAACGAAATTGCGTCGCATCATCTCGCCATTCTTGCCTCTCATCAGAATGTAACCGCCAAACTGATGCTCACCTACGCCACCTGCCACAAAACTGTATCTGCCATTCTCGGCATTCAGCCTACTACCATTCACATAGATTTCCGGGCGCTGTGTACTGTCTATTGCAGCCATCACCACATGCGAATTGAAACGTTCACCGGCATAGAGGGTTGTTTTCTCTGGAATAACGAATGCATCGAGTTCATTCACATTCAGTTCTACCAGATCTATATTTTTCTTCTCCTCATCCGATTTCTTCCCATCATCGGCAAGACTTTTCTTGATTTTCTCGACAATAGACTTGCCTTTGACACCGAATTCCTCATCTGTAGGAGTATTCAGCGCCAACATAGCCATCAGGATGACATACATCAGGTTAATCATCTTCTGGCGAGGCGAAACCGGTCTTTTCTTGATTGCCATGGATATAAATTTGCTTGATTCTATTTATTTTCTTCGTCTTTACTCTTCACTTGTTACATGAGGAGCCGCCACACGCATATTGATGGTCATGGCATCAATCATACGGGTATAAATCTTGTTCAACTGTTCTATCTGCTTTGCCATCATCTTGGTCTGCTCATTGATCTGGTCAATGGTACCAATCTGCTGGCTGGCACTTTTCAGCTGCATCTCGTATACCCTGCTGATACCTGTCAAGGTACGGTTCAGATTCTCCATCTCCTCGCTATCACGAGTCAGTCGGCTACTCTGTTCGTTTACCTTACTCAAGGTTTCTACCAGGCTCTTCAACTGTTCTACGTAGCTGTTCTGAACTTCCACCACCTCAGGATTAAGTGGAGTCAGTTCTGGCGCAGCAGTCATTACAGGAGAGACAGGAGAAGCAACCTGAGGTTGAATGGTTTCAGAACGATTCTTGGCAGTCATCATTTCTTCAGCCGACACCTTTCCTTCCAGATACTCCTCTGTAGCATGGGTAGGCAAGTCTCTACCTTCGGCAGTCTTGTCGAAAGGACGGTCGAAAGCAGAAAGGAAGAACACGAAAATCTCGGTTCCCATACCTAAGAAAAGCATAAAATTGGCACCAGGAAGATGGGTCAACTTAAAGAGGGTACCAGCGATTACGATAGAGGCACCCCAACTGTAAGCATAGTTAAGGAATGTCTGACCCGGCACACTATCCATCCACTTCTGCAAGCGGTATACGATATTGAATTTGCTATAATAGCTCATATTATTTATCTCCTATTCTTATTCTTCAATGGTTTCTGTTTTCCGCTTGCCGTAGTAGCAAGACTTCTCACACAACGGAATCCGATGTATGAGCGAGGCTGATTCTGGTACTCGAAAGTGCGCCATGCCGAACGGATAAACGACTCAGGGTCTTTCCAGGAACCACCTCTTACACTCTTCTTCTTCAAACGGTAAGGATCTTCTATGGCAGCATTATACTGTAAAGTTGGGTTAAAATCGCTCATTGCGTCAACACCCGCCTCTGTATAAACGGTACTTGTCCACTCTGCCACATTACCAGCCATATCGTAAAGTCCATTAGAATTTGGCGAATAGATAGCCACCTTGCTGGTTATCAGGTTGCCGTCTTTGGTATAGTTGCCCCTGTCTGGTTTGAAATTGGCGTAAAAACAGCCATCCCCATTCTTCACATCCGCATTGTCCCAAGGAAATTCATTCTGGTTCTTGCCTCTTGCAGCATATTCCCATTCTGCCTCGGTTGGCAGACGGTAACGCTGTACAAATCTTGCTTCAGGACCTAAGCCCTTCAACAGATAGTCTGTTCTCCAGGCGCAGAAGGCATTTGCCTGTTCCCAGGTTACACCGACTACCGGATAGTCATTATACGCAGGATTGCTGAAATAACTTCTCAGATAGGTTTCATTCTCAGCATTTCTGAAGTCGTTTACCCAACAGGTAGTGTCAGGATAAACATTCACGATATAGGTATTCAGGAAATCCCATGGTCCTGAAAGCGGACGGTTGATAGTCTCACGCACCACTCTACCCTCATCATCGTAATAAGCGGTATCTTTCGAAATCATCACCACCTCGTCTGAATTTATCTTCACATCGGTGTTAAGGGTACGTTCCTGTGGATTCAGGCGAAACTTACGCTGAGCCGCAGCTGTATAATCATAGATTTCGTATTTATAGTTGAGCTGGTGCCAGTCGATGAGTTTTTCTCCTGTAACCGGATTGGTTTCATACAAACTTTCAAAAGCTCTCTGCTCATCCTCATTAGGTTTCTTAGGCAGCGCTTTCTTCCAGTTTACATGAGGTGTAACCGGATCGCCATTCTTATCTTCAGTAATCATGTAAGTCTCGTCGCCTCCATAAGCAGGATCAGCCAGACGTGTACGAAGGATAGAATCACGCACATAAGCCACAAACTGCTTATATTCTGAATTGGTGATTTCGGTATCATCCATCCAGAATCCATCTACCGACACATCCTTGCGTGGTGTTTTCATTCCCCAGAGTGAGTCTTGGGTCTCCATTCCCATTTTCAGGAAGCCACGGTTTATCTTTACCATACCATAAGGGGCTGGCTCTACAAAGCTTCTACCGCTCACGCCAACCACCTCGCCACCTCTGCCTGCAACAGAAGCTTGCTTGGCACCGAAGCAGCCGCTCAAGGTGAGCAATATAGCGAATGCACTAAGGAGCAATATACTTTTCTTCATTGTTTTATGATTCTACTATGTTCTTATTTCTATTTACATTATAATATTCTGACGCTCTGATGACGGTTTCTGCCTTTCTTGGTCAGGTTGATATCGGTCTGATACCCTACAAAGAGTTCATGACTGCCATTTCCGGCACTGAGTTTGGAGGTGTATGCCTCGTAACTGTAACCAAGCACTACCCCATGAAAACTACCGCCTACCAGCACGGTAACCGATCTGTCCGGACTGTAGGTTACTCCACCATACAACATCCGTTTCTCATATTGGTAAACTAACCTTCCTGTCAGGTCGCCTCGCCATGTGGTACCATCTGTTGTAACAAGAACAGACGGCTTTATTGTTAAGAACGGATTTCTCAGTCGAATATTGTATCCACCTGTCAAATAATATGTGGCATCTATTTTCAATTCGTTGGTCTCACCTAGATTTATCGTAGGCGATGTAAGATGCTGGGCAGAAAGTCCTACGTACCAAGCCTTATGCTGGTAATACAGACCCAGGCTCAAATCCATTCCGCTTCCATTTACGTCTGAAGTAGAAAAGGCAGGGTCACCACTTTCTCCCAAATCCACCTTGCTTCCATCAAACTTCTCACTCAGCATGCCTCCTTGCACACCCACACTCAGCGTTCCACCCAGGAGTTTATTCTGCAAAGCATACTGTAAAGCCAGTCGCTGATGAGTAAAAAGACCAATCTGGTCATTCAGTAGCGACAAACCTACTCCATGCCGGTGATTGAGCAAGAAGAAAGGCATGTCAGCCGCCACCTGAAAGGTACGGGGGTTATGTTCGAATCCAGCCATATCAAGTGCGTAGGCCGCCGCAACATTAAGTTTCGACTGCTTACCCACAGCAGCAGGATTGAATGATGGTTCCATGTCAAAATAATGACTGAAGGAAGGATCATACTGTGCCCTCATTTCGAGCACCCCCACTAGCAGAATCCATATAATGATAAATCTTTTCAACACAATAAGATAACGGAATTTCTTACACATTATTATATATAAGCAAGAAACAAAAGATGAAAAAGGCTACCCTCTTATAAGAGAGCAGCCCTATCATCGAGATTAATACTCGTCATCATTCCAGAGGAATATTAGGGCTGAATACCAAACACTTATAGCCTTCTAACTTTTTTATTGAACATTTTATTAAGGAGTAAAAGTCGCTAAAAGGCTTTTCTAAACCTATCTTGCAACTCCTTGATTCGCTCTAAAAGTTTTTCGAAAGATAAAGTCTGACCATAGATAAAGTGGTTACACATCTCTGCATAATCACCCTCCCAATCCTTCATCAACTCTTGCCTAGGAACGAAATCAATCTCACTCGGCATCAACTTAGAATAATCTACATAACCTACAGCATAGTATATGGAACGATGCTTAACAATACGCTCATACAAGTCCATATCCTGCAGGGCTTGTTTGCCAAATTCTGTATCCATCAAGCGTTCTAAATCATAAAGATGCCTAGACATTCGGACATAACGAGGAGACTGTTTCTGAAACTCCTCACATAGCAAGAATGCCTTCTCCAGGAATGTTCGTGTAGGCACAACTGTTCTGACCGTAGCTGTAGCCGCCGCATCTTCTCCAGGGAAAGTCTGCTCAATATATGATGAAATCAAACGGTCTTCCGTAGGTTCATTCATAGACAAGCAACTAATCTCTATCTTTACTCTTGGCGGAATATACTCTATCGTATGACCAAGCATAGACTCATAATGAACGAGAATGACAGATGGATCCTTATCACTTGCAACGGGACTTGCCTTACCATCCTCATCAATTTCCTCTACTACATTTTCTATATGGTATCCTTCCACACCAAGTTTCTTTAGATTTTCATCCAACTCTGCTGAAACTGTATCAAGAAAATACCTACGTGCCTTCTTGCGAAGTTTTTCACGCTGATTCTTTGTCGTCTTCTCTATACCGAAGAATTCATGGCTTACAGATAAGTCTATATCCTCACTGAATCTTTCTATCAAATTCCATCCTTTACTGAGACTTGTACCTCCCTTAAAGATGAGTTGATCTGCACATGAACATTTGAAAAGAGCGTTGAGCACCACAGTTACCCACCAGTCCTTTTCAATTGCAACCTGATTAATACGAAACTTCTCTTCTGCACGTTGCAACATTGCTATTCGTTCATCTATTGTGTGATTTAACCAAAGTGTCATAATGCTCGTTTTTATCTATTATATCAGTTATCAGCTTTCTCATCCATACTGGCATGAGAGTAAGATCTTGTACAAACAAGTCTTTATGTTCCTCTTCATTGACCAATTTTCTAATGGTAGAGAGTTCTTGATTACCTACATTCTTTTGTCCTAATGTTCTAAGAGCTTGAACAAGAAGCGCTGCCAACACTGTCTGAAAAGCAAAGTTCTTAGGAACACTTCTTTTCAACACTATAGTTCGATTACCAAGAGTCAAGACTCTTCCACTTCCCGAGGTCAGATAAGTATATTTGGTAGGCACCTGTGTTGAGAGTCCAAGTTTGTTGAGCGCTGTAACTCCTGAAGGTTGTATTTGTACCTTATCTCGCTGGGCTATAGCCATCACCATTTCATCTATAGATGGATAGACTATCCCAAATCGGGTATTCTTAGGGCGAAGATAAACCCCATTAGCTAATCGAACTATATTTCCCTTTTTTTCTTCTACAGAAAGTGCACGACTTACCACCTTCTCATTATCATTGATGTCCGAGAAGTCTGAGATGAAGAGAATCTGCCCTTCACTTGTCTCGTATATACGGTTTGCTATTTCTGCCATATCGTTTTCTTTCTTTAATGGTGCAAAAATACAAAAAATCAGCGATATGTGTAACACCCCGCCGATTTAATTAACTTTTTTTATGTAGAAAACTTTGCAAATATTTTCCACAATCACTTATTCTTATTCACTCTTAGCTGTCTGTGGTACTCACAGCTCTTGCGTTGTAGTTCTTCCTTATGACTGGCATAATATCGACGTTGATACTCTTTTTTCGTGGCAGTTTTTCACTCTTTAAGAGACATACAGGCAAATTCTCCGAATGAATCTGGATACAGCTTGATTATTGCAGTAAAGACTGCGGACAAGACCTGCACGACAATGGAGTTTCCGGCTCGCCAATATAGAGAATAGTCAGAAGTCTTACGATGACGACCATTTATAAACATAAGTTTCGCTATTTGTTCTTTTGTGTAACCTTCTTTACCTCAAATCCGCAACCTATAGGGTTTAGTGGGATTTTGCTTGCAAAGCGACAAAATTCATTTTATTGTACATATTTCTTGCACAACAGAAATGTCGCAGACACAAAATCCCCTTACCCCATAAAGCGACTTGAGGTAATACGCTGGTTTAACCAGAAAAGCATGGTCTTTAACCAAAGTCTGTCTTGAACAGGTTGGCATAAGTATTGTTGTCTGAGTAAAAGGTTCAATACATGCCTGCGTGATGTCTTAATCCATTTTGCAGGAACAGAGATGAACTTGAAAACAAAGGCCTTGATCCTGCTGGTGGCACGCAATCCAAATTCACGAGTTTTCAATCTCTGCATAATAGCTTTGTAGAAGTTTCTGATGAGAGCTGTCATAAGCAGGAATACAGTATTCTGTGCCATGAACGATTTTGGCAATCGATTCCAGCCAAAGCCATTGTTCATGTCATCGAAGATGCGTTCCTTGCCACCACGAAGATTGTAGAATTCCACGATGTCTCTTGCACTCGACTTGTAATCGTTAGCCAGTATACATCTGTAGGTATATTCGCCTTCCCAAATGTCAAGGTCTCCATCTATTCGCCTTTGTCTCTGTATGACAAGACGATACGGTTTTCCTTTCCATTTCTCAACAAGGATAGAATTCAACTCAAACTCAATACCGTTGATTTCAACAGTTTTCCATCCAGTTAAGGCAAACATGGAATCGTAGAAAGAAGAGCATCTGTTGGCACGAATATAAAAATGCCAGCAATGAGCCTCTACCATATCTACGATTTCCTCCGAACATGAGCCGCAATCCATGCGGGCACGAGAAATATATATTTCCGAAGCCTCCAATCGCTTGAAGATTCTTTCCAAAGTTTCTTTTTGGTTGAAGCGCACGTTTGTGTTGCCGTCTCTATTTTCAATACCAACAATCATGTCGTTAATGACAGCTACACCTGGACTATAGCCCAAGAACTTCTTGTAGGTTGGTTTTGCATCATACTTCTCTGTTTCAATGAACTGATGGTCAAAGTCAAAATCATACTCTTGACCGGATTTCAATTGGCCAGTAGCAAGCAGGGCATTAACCAGTAAGCAGTTCATCTTGTCTGCAGTATTGAAATCATAGGATTTGCCAGAAGCAGACTTATAGGTGATGCTCTTAAAAGTCAGTTCTTCGATAGCACGTAATATGGTGTCTGCGCTGCAAGTGCGAAGAGTTGGATGAAGAGACAAATGTTTCATCAAGTGAGTTGTAACATCCTCAATACATGAGCCACCACAAAGATATACGCACATCAGAGAGCGTAGAATCTCGCTATATTGATAACCAAACATAGTGCATCTCAATCCCAAGGAGGAATCTATGGTTTGAGCTAAAAGAGCATCAAATTGCTCCATAATAGAAAAAATTCCCCCAAAAGGAGTGAGTTTCTCGGATTTTATTTGTACTTTTGCCATGTCATTCAGAATTTTGTTTGTTTTTATTTTGCAACACTAAGATAAGTGAAATTTCTGACATGGCAAAATCCTGAGCAACTTTTTGTTGCTCAGGTACTTATAAAAAACATTAAATTATAGTGTTGCGGAAATAAGGTTTTTATAGAAAAATGATTAACTTTGCAATCAAATATAGTAACAAAACAATGAAAATAGAAAGAAAATATCTGAAGTTAGCACAAACGAACTCCATTATTATGTCCATCTTGAATATGACAATACTTAGTATTCTAAAGAATAATATTGTTGGGCTTACAGCATGGATAATACTGGGATATGGACTTGTTGTTTATTTATCATGGCTTCCTGCTTATTATATATCTTATAAATATCATTGGAATGAAGGTCCATTGTTGTCGCATCGACGTTTGTATTTGCCCTTATTGGTTACAGGCATTTTACTTATAACCTCTTTCTTGTATTCTTCGGTGGCATTCGGTTATAGTTGGATGGATTACTTTTATTATAAAGGGGCTTTTAATGCAGAGAAGGTCTTGGCACACCTATTTTATACCATAGTACTCATCGTTCTCATTTGTATTATTCAGTTTGTGGGGATGAATAGTGAACATGAAGTTGTACTTAATGCTGATATAGTTAATCGTTATGTGCAACATGAGGAAGCTGCGGTACTTGCCAAAGAGAAAACTATGGCAGAAGAAGGAAAGGAACAGCCGATAATACCTTTGACAGTTACGCTACATGGAAGTACAAAAGATAGCATTTTGACAATTGAACCGAATCAGTTTGTGTATGCCGAGTCGAATGCCAACTATGTAAATGTCGTTTATTATGATGGTGAAGTAAAACAGAAGAGTATTCGTATGACCATCAAGCAATTGGAGGAGACGATGGCTGATTATCCGCAAGTGATGCGCTGTCATAGAGCATATATGGTAAATATTGATAAGGTGTATTGTCTGGAGGGAACTGCATCGAAAGGGGAGGCGCATCTAACGATAACCAGTAAGGTGATTCCAGTATCAAAAACCTATCTAGAAACTTTCTCTCAAAGATTAAAACAAGGAGAGAATTCATCCCGTCTTTCTTGATTTCATCCCTGTTAGCCATATTCTGTCCCATTTAGAGTGTGTATATCCCACATGTTTGGACATTTGCAGTTTCCCACATATCTTTGCATGCAGAAACTGTAAATAATAAATAAATATGAAACTAACAAAAAAAACAATCGTAATGGCAATGGTATTGCTTTCAGGTATGGCTACCTTTGCACAAGGTGGAGGTTATGTAAAACCTGCCATCACTCCTGATCCTGTTATCGAAAATGCAGTGAAGGAGCAATTGAAGAAGATGACACTTGAGGAAAAGATCGGGCAGATGGTTCAAGTGGAAATTAATCTCGTATCATACTCTGATCCTGAATATAGTGTTCCTGTATTGATGAAGAAAAATAGGGGAGAGTTGCAGGACATTATTCATAAATTTGGGTTGGAGAAGCGAATTGATATTAATACGTTGGTGGATAAAAATGGACAAGGTGATTCTATGGCTTTTTATCCTTTTTACAATCTCTCGCAGTTGATAAACGACCTCAAACCATTCCGGCTAGACAAAAATGTGTTGCGAGATGCTTTTGGTAAGTATAAAATTAGTAGTATCCAGAATATGTTGGGTGGTCTTCATGCTGCAGACTTGAAGACATGGCAACGTTCTACTAACGAAATACAGAAGTCGGCATTAAAGTATCTTGGTATTCCTTGTATGTATGGTCTAGACCAAGTTCATGGTACTACCTATACATTAGGTGGCACAATTTTCCCGCAACCAATCGGTATGGTGGCAACATTCAATCCTGTTTTAGCCAAACGCATGGGAGAAATCTGTGCTTATGAAACACGTGCTTGTGGTGTGCCTTGGGTATTTGTGCCAGATTTAGATTTAGGTCGTCATCCTGCTTGGTCACGTCAGTATGAAGGTATGGGTGAGGATGGTTATTTGGGTGCAACCATGGGGGAAGCTTACCTATTGGGATTTCAAGGTAATGATCCAAATCATATTGATAAATATCATGTGGGTTCTACTTTGAAACATTTTGTGGGTTATGGCGTGACTGGTAATGGTATAGATCGTAATCCTGGAAATGTTACGGATATGGATTTGCGTGAAAAGCAATTTGCACCATTCCTTCGTGCCCTCAGAGCTGGTGCCTTGTCTGTAATGACCAATTCTTCTATACTGAATGGTATGAATGGAGTGGCTAATAAACGATTGCTGACAGGTTGGCTCAAACAAGAATTGAATTGGGATGGTGTCGTTGTGACAGATTGGGCTGATATAGAGAACTTACGCAAACGTGACCATATCGTAAGTACGCAAAAGGAAGGTATTGTCCTTGCTATTAATGCAGGGGTTGATATGATGATGGTTCCTTCAGAATGGGGATATGGAGAATTATTGAAGCAAGCAGTTTTGGATGGTGAAGTGTCTATGGCACGCATAGACGATGCTGTCTGTCGTGTGCTTCGTATGAAGCATCGTGTAGGATTATTTGAAAGGCCTTATGTCTCTCCTTATGACTATCCTTTGTTTGGTTGTGCAGAACATGTTGCCACTGCAAAACAAATGGCTATAGAATCTGAGGTACTTCTTAAAAATGAAGATAACATATTGCCAATCCCAAAAGGAAAACGTATCTTGGTTTGTGGGCCGAATGCCAATACCATGAGAGGATTGAATGGTGGGTGGACTTATTCTTGGCAAGGTTCAAATACAGAGAAGTTTACAACCAATTACAAGACTATCTATCACGCAATTTGTGATAAGTTTGGGGTCGATAATGTGAAATATGAACCTGGCGTAGAGTATGATTTGAATGGCAACTGTGAAAGTGAGTTGTCTCCCCAGATAGACAAGGTCGTGAAAGCTGCTGCCAATGTTGATTATATATTGGCTTGTGTTGGTGAGAACTCTTATGCAGAAACATCTGGAAATATAGTCAATCTTCATCTGTCTGAAAATCAAACGGAACTGGTTCGACGTTTGGCTGGTACAGGAAAACCTGTTGTTTTGATTTTGAATCAAGGACGCTGTCGATTAATCTATGATATAGAACCTCTTTGTAAGTCTGTTGTTGATATGATGCTACCTGGAAATTATGGTGGCGAGGCTCTTGCTGATTTGATTGCTGGTGATGAGAATTTTAGTGGAAAACTTCCTTTCACCTATCCATCTTTGCCACAAACTTTTACTACCTATGATTATAAGGTATGCGAAGTGCGTGAAACCATGGCTGGTATCTACAATTATGAAGCTAAGACTAACGCACAATGGTGGTTTGGCTCAGGCCTTAGTTATACATCTTTCTCTTATGCCAACATGAAGGTTTCTAGGAAAGACTTTACGGCAGATGATAGTATTGAAGTTTCTGTGGATGTTACAAACACAGGTCAGAGAACAGGTAAAGAGGTTGTTATGCTTTATAGTAGTGATTTGTATGCTTCTCTTGTGCCGGATAATAAACGTTTGCGTGCATTCTCCAAAATAGAATTAAAGCCAGGTGAGACAAAAAAAGTCACTCTAAAAATGAAAGGAAGTGATCTTGCCTTTGTGGGTGCTGATGGTAAATGGATTTTGGAAAAAGGCGATTTCAGGCTTGCTGTTGGTACGGAAAGTACGATAGTTACTGCCTCTGAAACGAAGCATTGGCAAAGTCCAAATATAGATTGATTCACTCCTTAGTAAAAAATATATACAGCCTTCTAATAATCAGTAGATTGAAACCTAAATGGCGGAGGTTATAATAATGTGTAAATTGTTTATTTATGCTCTGCATTTTTTCTTAAAATGCACCTTGGAAAGTGCACGTTTGTATGAAATGTGCACTTTTCAAGGTACATTCCCGTTACTTCAACCCCTTAATAATCTTTTCCATTTCTCCCTTTTCCATCATTCCCATTTGGGCAGATGGCATGCCTTTCTGTGGGATGAAGAGGAAGGTAGGAATGCTCTGGATACCGAAGACGGCGGCTAGTTCGGGCTCCTTGTCGATGTCAACCTTATAGAAATCTACTTTGCCTGCATACTGTTGTGCCAACTGTTCCACGATGGGTGACATCATCTTGCAAGGGCGGCACCAGGTGGCATAGAAGTCAATCATGGCAGGGCGGTTGCCAGCAAACACCCATTCTTGGGGATGTGCCATTTTTACAGACATAAAATCTTCACCAATTACACCTTTGGCAACATACTTTAATTTAACATGGGTATCTATAAATTTCGGTGTGAATGCAACGTTCAGCAAACATCTATCTTGATCCTTGACACTTGGATAAATGATGCCATCATACTTTGGAGACTGACCTGGGAATATTGGCTCTCCTGTATAACAGAAATTATATATAAAATTAGATATTAGAGCAGATGGCAGATATTTTTTTGTATCATATTTATCACCACTATCATTCATAAATATATTTCCTATTTTTCGAAGGTACTCAATTGTATAATGAGGATATTTCTTTTCTGTATCAATTTTTAGACACCCTTTATAGTCTTCATCTATATCTATTCCCTCAGAAGGAATAATGCGAAACATATTTGCATTTGCATCTTCATCAACGTGCCATTTCGATATATATACCTCTTTTCCTATACTACTTTCCTTGTCTATTTCCTTAAAGTTTGTCTTAACAGACATTGAGGCATAGAAAACGCTCTGCCCAGAAAAATTACACCTCTGTAATGGAGGAAATGAAGACGAACATTTATTTTGTGGTACATAAGAAAAGGTAGAAGGATTTGTTATATCTTCATCTGCTCCTATAGAGTTTCCCATTCTTGACCGATAGAAATTAAAACACTCCCCAAGGAGGACCGTTAAGTCCACTCTTGAGCAATATCATGCTCAACGAGTTGGACAAGGAACTCACAAGCCGAGGTCTCCCTTTTGTCCGCTATGCCGAAGACTCGATGATATTTTGTAAGTCCAAGCGTGCAGCCAAGCGTGTAAAGGAATCCG
>OGYH01000788.1_pt1 | contig 32010 bp, 23 predicted proteins | sample 1576511 | NCBI WGS metagenome assembly OGYH01 (sample SAMEA3541522, study PRJEB24748) | human gut metagenome | biome: human gut; feature: human-associated habitat; material: faeces | place: China | collected 2012
TTGTTCAAAACACTCACACGTTGCGTGATTGTTTTGAACAGACTAAAGTCCATATCAACAAAGGACTGCCCAGCGGGCAGTCCTTCATCCTTCATCCTTACTTCTATATTCTCTGTTCCACTCTTCACCCTAGAAGTCAAATATTGACAACTGGCTGTCTTCCGGCATTCCTTCCAGCAGTCCCAAACTTGACATTGTTTCTATTACTGTCTTACTTAGCTTGCTTTTTTCTCGCAATTCATTTTTTGAAACAAATGGGCCTGATTGGTTTGCTACTGCTTCTACCAAACCATCGGCAGCCTTTTCGCCTAAGCCTTCTATTGTGTCAAGGCTTGGCATTAGCTTGTTGTCTATTATCTGAAATTCATGTGCTTTAGCCTTGTATATGTCTATAGGCATAAACTCAAATCCTCTGGCGTACATTTCCTGTACAACTTTCATATCGCCAAGAGCGTCTTCATCTTTCTTAGCTATTTCGTGATTTGCTTTCTTTCTTTTCAAGTCAGCCATATAATATTCAAGCTTTTCCTTGCCTCGACACATTGTTTCGTAGTTAAATGCTTTTGCTCTAATGGCAAAGTATGCAGCATAGTAAGCAAGTGGTATGTAAACTTTATACCAGGCAACTCTAAGTGCCATCATAATATATGCTGCCGCATGAGCTTTAGGGAACATATATTTAATCTTTTTACATGAACCAATGTACCAGTCAGGAACATTATGCTGGTGCATTACTTCCTCTTCGTTTATTTCCTTGCCACTCTTTTTGTCCTTGTATATCTGAAGGCCTTTACCTTTTCGTACATGCTCCATTATCTGGAAACTTACCTGTGGTTCAATGCCTTTATGCATCAGATATACCATAATGTCGTCACGGGTACAGATAGCAGTTGAAATTGTACATCTGCCCTCTTCAATTAATGTTTGGGCATTTCCAAGCCATACATCTGTTCCGTGAGACAAACCTGATATGTTAACAAGATCAGAAATCTTAGTAGGCTTTGTATCCACCAGCATCTGAATAACGAAGTCTGTACCAAGTTCAGGAAGTCCCAACGAACCTGTTGGGCATCCATCTATATCATCTGATGTTATTCCCAGTGCTTCCGGACTTGTAAACAAAGACATTACCTTTGGATCATTAATTGGAACATCTCTGTTAACGTTAGTATTTGTCAACTTTTCAAGACGTCTGATCATTGTAGGATCATCGTGTCCCAGAATATCAAGTTTCAATAAGTTGGCATCAATAGCATGATATTCGAAATGAGTTGTAATAATATCAGTTGTCATATCATTTGCCGGTTTTTGGATAGGGGTAAATTCATATATTTCCTTATCTCTTGGAACAATAACAATACCACCCGGATGCTGTCCCGTACTTCTACGGATTCCCTGGCACCCTCTTGAAATTCGGTCAATTTCTGCTGTTCGCTTTATTTGTCCGTGTTCTTCGTAATAATTCTTTACATAACCGTAAGCTGTTTTTTCTGCAAGTCCGGCTATGGTTCCTGCTCTAAATGTGTGTCCCTTACCAAACATAACTTCCGTATACGCATGGGCATTGGACTGATATTCTCCTGAGAAGTTCAAGTCAATATCCGGCTCCTTTGTTCCACCGAAACCTAAGAATGTTTCGAAAGGAATTTCAAAACCATCTCTGCACATATCCTTTCCGCAATAAGGACATTTTCTTGGTGGCAAGTCAAGTCCTACACCACCGTCTTCCCTTAACTGTCTTATTGTATCCTGAATCTCCTTCACTGCTTCTTTGTCTGCCTCATCAGGTACTGTAACTTCGTCTTCAAAGAATGAACTTTTACACTCTGTACAATAATAGTGGGGTGCCAAAGGATTAACCTCTGTTATACCTGACATTGTTGCTGCAAAAGAAGAACCAACGGAACCTCTAGAACCTACCAAATATCCGTCTTCATTAGACTTCCAAACAAGACGCTGCGCCATTATGTACATAACCGCATATCCGTTACCGATAATTGAGTTAAGTTCTACTTCCAGTCTGTCCTCAACTATTTTAGGCAATTTCTCGCCGTACATATCGTGTGCCTTTTCAAAACAAATATTACGCAAGTTTTCTTCTGAATTATCCAATACAGGTGGACATTTATCAGGATGAATAGGTGAAATGTTCTCTATCATATCGTTGATTCGGGCAGGGTTTTTAATAACAATTTCTTCTGCCAAATCACTGTCAAGATAATCGAATTCCTTAAGCATTTCATCTGTTGTTCTTAAGTACAAAGGTGCCTGATTGTCTGCATCTTTAAAGCCATTACCGCACTGGATAATTCGTCTGTAAATTTCATCTTCCGGATCAAGGAAATGAACGTCGCATGTTGCAACTGTCATTTTGTTAAACTTCTTTCCTAAGTCAATAATCTTCTTATTAACTTCCTGAAGTTCTTCTACTGAATCAACAAGAAACTTCTTTCTGTCATCTATTTCAGGATCACCTGTTTTTAACATAAACTCATTATTTCCAATTGGCTGCACTTCAAAATAATCATAAAATTCAGCAAGACGTGCTATTTCCTGCTGGCTTTTTCCGTGAAGAATTGCCTGATACAACTCACCTGCTTCACAGGCACTACCGATAATAAGTCCCTCACTTAATTCAAGATAATCACTTTTTAAAATTCGTGGTCTTTTGTTTGCAAATGTTTCTATGTGAGATCTAGATATAAGCTTATACAAATTAACTCTTCCAACCTGATTCTTTACAAGTATAATTGCATGATGAGCAGGAAGCTTATCAATTAAATTCTTTGACTGCTTTCCCTGTCTGTTTAATTCATCAAGATTATCGATTCCCTTGTCCACAAGCATTTTACATAATTTCAGAAAAATAAGTGCAGTACATTCTGCATCATCAACTGCCCTGTGATGATGGTCCAGAACAATACCTAATGCCTTCGCTACATTATCAAGCTTATATCGTCCAAGTCCGATAATAAGGTATCTTGACATTGCAACTGTATCAATTACCGTATAATCACATTCTAAATTCTGTCTTTTGCAATTAGCTTCTATGAAACTCATATCAAAATCCGAATTGTGGGCAACCATAACCGCATCTTTACAGAATTCCATAAACTTAGGCAATACCTCTTCTATCTTTGGTGCATCAATAACCATTTCATCATTAATGCTTGTTAACTTTTCAATTCTAAAAGGAATAGGAATTTCAGGGTTAACAAAAGTGCTAAATCTGTCAATAATCTTTCCGTTTTCGACTTTAACGGCACCAATTTCTATAATCTTGTCGCTTTTTGCACTAAAACCTGTAGTTTCCAAGTCGAAAACAACATACCTGTCATTTAAATGCTGACCTTTAGGATTAACAATCATATCCTTTAAGTCATCTACAAGATAAGCTTCAACACCATATATAACCTTAAAGTCACATTCCCTGCCTGCCTTTTCACATTCAGCTTCAATAGCTTCATATTCATGCCATGCATCAGGGAAAGCCTGTACAACACCATGGTCTGTTATGGCAATGGCTTTGTGACCCCACTCATAAGCACGACGTACAATTTTTTTACATTCACTTACACCATCCATATCACTCATTTTAGTATGGCAATGAAGTTCAATACGCTTGTCTACTGCTGTATCTTTACGCTTCTCTGTGGCAAATGGAGAAATAGACTTCATTCCGTCAACACGGCTGATTTCCACCTGCTTATCCCATGTATCATAAAGGGCAACACCTTTAATTCGCACAAAAGAACCTTTCTTTACTTTCTGTTTAAAGTCCTTAAGCACATTACCGTCTGCCAAAAACATCTTAACGGCAATACTGTCTGTAAAATCGGTAATTTCAAGAGTAACAATAAACTTTCCTGTCTTTGTTTCTCTCTCATCCATTGTCATAATCTGACCTTTTACCGTGCATTCTCCGGTGCCTTCAAAAACATCACAAAGGTTAGTATCTGACTCAAACTTAAAGTCCCTTCCATATACTACCTCAGGATTGTCTGAACGGCTTGCCTTTCTGATTACAACAGGCTTTGGTGCCTCCTCTTTCTTTTCTTCCTTCTTAGCCTTTGGTCCGTTATCTCTGTTAAGTAACACCTCAACCTCGTTCTGAAGTCGTCTGGCATTCTGCTTTGCAAACCTGTTAGTTTCAAATCTTTTCTTATCAATAACTACCTCAATAGGCATTTCAAATCTGTTAGCAAATATTCTTTCAACTGTGTCCTTTAAAATCTTCATTCTGGATTCTGAAATAATATTAGCCTCCAAGTCAATAATCATCTTATTGCCATCCCAACGAACGGGAGCCTTTTTAAACATGGTTGAAACTATGGGACTTCTTACTCCAAGTTCCATAACTATGCTCTCCTTGTAGGCATCAAGAAGATTTTCTACTGTATACTGTTGTGATAAATGATATTTTTCTACTATTTCAATTCCAATTCGCTTTCCCATTCTGAGATTTCTTATAATTTCATCTCTCACGGTGAAAATAGCAGACTTTTCAATAAGTCTGCTGCTTTCAATATAAACTCTTAACTTGTCATGAGACATATTAGAGGAAACTCGTGTTACATAAACTTCCTCAAACATAGCCTGCAAATTATCATTTAATTTAAGTGTTGGAAAAACGTCAAAAAACTTTTTTCTCTCCAAATTATTCACTCCAATTTTTCAATTCATCTTCCAGTGTCTGTAAAAGCATATCCTCAGGAACTTTCTTAACAATCTCACCTTTCTTAATTAAAAGTCCTTCGCCTACTCCACCGGCAACTCCAATATCAGCTTCTCTTGCCTCTCCGGGACCGTTAACTACACAGCCCATTACGGCAACCTTTATATCCAGATTATCGTATTTGGATACCATCTTTTCAACCTTTTCGGCAAGACCTATTAAGTCTATTCTGGTTCTGCCACATGTAGGACATGAAACTACTGAAATACCGCCTTTTCTAAGTCCTAATGTTTTCAAAATAAGCTTAGCACTTCTTATTTCCTCAACAGGATCACCTGTAAGTGAAACTCTGATAGTATCACCTATTCCCTGATTTAAAATAAGTCCAAGTCCTATTGCTGACTTAATATTTCCGGATGTTACAGTACCTGATTCTGTTATTCCTACATGAAGTGGATAGTTAGTTCTTTCCGCAATAAGTTCATGTGCCTTAACACACATTAAAACATCTGATGACTTAATGCTGATAACAAGATTGTCATAGCCTAAGTCTTCAATAATTTTAACCTTATCTAATGCACTTTCAACTATTCCCTCTGCTGTAACTTTTCCATATTTTTCAAGAATGTGTTTTTCAAGAGAACCACTATTTACACCAACTCTTATTGGAATTTTTTTCTCCTTTGCCACATCAACTACTGCCTTAACCTTTTCAACTGAGCCGATATTTCCCGGATTAATTCTAATCTTGTCAGCTCCGTTCTCCATTGCTGCAATTGCCAGTCTGTAATCAAAATGAATATCCGCAACAAGTGGAATATTAATCTGTTTCTTAATCTCCTTAATAGCCTTGGCTGCTTCCATTGTTGGAACTGCACATCTTATAATGTCACAACCTGCTGCCTCTAACTCCTTAATCTGGTTAACCGTTGCTTCTACATCTTCTGTTTTTGTGTTTGTCATTGACTGAATAAGAATAGGATTTCCTCCGCCTATTACTCTATCGCCAATCTTAATTACTTTCGTATTATCTCTATACATATTACCTGCCGCCTTGCAATCTTATAAAATAATCTTTCTAATATCATTAAATATTAAGAATACCATAAGCACCATTAACAAAATAAATCCTATAAAGTGTATCATTCCTTCTTTGTCCTTAGGTATAGGTCTTCTAATAATAAGCTCTACAATATAAAGGAATAATCTTCCACCGTCCAATGCCGGTATAGGTAAAAGGTTCATTACACCAAGGTTTGCACTAAGCATAATTGCCATATTAATCATTGTGAACAAAGTAACCATAAAGCCTTCTGACTTAGTCTGGTTGTAAGTATCTCCAATAACATTAACAATACCTACAGGACCTGATACTTCATTAGCTGAAACCTTTCCTGTTACAAGCATCTTTAAGCTTTTAAGAACTGTATTAATTTCATATCTCACTTCCACAAGACTATATTTTAAAACTCCGCCTACAGACTGCTTATCTCTTGCAAGATTATAAACAAATCCGCTGCTGTAAAGCTTAGTCATCTGTGGAACTACGACTACTTTCTTTTCTTTATTATTACGCTTAACAGTAATATTGATTTCTTCTTTTCCAAAAGGATGTGCATCAATATATTCCTTTAAATCCTTTCCTGTTGAAATCTTTGTACCGTTAATTTCCACAACTTCATCTCCTGCAACAACTCCTGCCTGATCCATTGCTGAACCTTTAGGAACACTACTAATAGTAGCCTTTGGATCTGTTTCATAATATGAAATGCCAACTATATAACGTTCTTCACTGTCAGGTGCATAACTAATAGTCTGCTTCTTTCCATCTCTTACAAAAGTAACTGAAATATCACTTCCGTCAAGTGGGCTAACATAATCTTCCAAATAAATTTCACGGCCTACTGAAACTGTAGCTCCGTTATATTTAGTAATTCTGTCTCCCTGTCTAAGTCCTGCCTCGTATGCATTACTGCCTTCTGTTACTTTAGAAACGTAAGAAATATCAACGCCGTTGTAACCGATAACAATTAAGGCCAATAAAAATGCAAGAATAAAGTTAAAGAAAGGTCCTGCAACAACAATTGCCATTCTTGCCCATAAAGGTTTAGAGTTAAAAGAACCTTCTTCTGCATTATCTTCATCTTCACCAAGCATTGCACATGAACCGCCTAAAGGAAGTGCCTTAATTGAATATCTTGTGCCACTTTTTGCAACTCTGCTAAGAAGTCTTGGTCCCATACCAACGGAAAACTCGTTAACTACAACTCCACACTTCTTTGCAACTATAAAATGTCCAAATTCGTGTATTAAAACTAATACACTGAAAATTATAAGGGCTATTATAATACTGATTAATGTCTGCATCCTACCACCTACTTTCGATTAATTCATATGTCCACTGTTCAATGTCTAAAATCTGCTCTACTGTAGGGTTAGGTATAGCCTTATGCATACTCATACAATATTCAATAATATCTGTTATGTCTAAGAATCCAATCTTTCTGTTAAGAAACTTAGCTACTGCCTTCTCGTTTGCAGCATTAAATACTGTAGGCATTGAACCTCCAACTGTTGCTGCCTGATAAGCCAATGCCAATCCCCTAAAGTTCTCAGGATCAGGATCTTCAAATGTAATCTGTGCTATTTTGCCAAAATCAACTCTTTCTCCTGCCAAAAATCTTCTTTCAGGATAATAAAGTGCATACTGGATAGGTAATCTCATGTCAGGAGTTCCAAGCTGTGCCATAATTGCGCCGTCCTTAAACTGTACCATGGAATGAATAAGGCTCTGTGGCTGAACAACAACCTGCACATCATCAAGACCAACTCCAAAAAGCCATTTAGCTTCAATTACTTCCAATCCCTTGTTAACCATTGTAGCAGAGTCGATGGTTATTTTTTGTCCCATGGACCAATTTGGATGCTTTAATGCATCTTCAACCTGAACATTTTTCATCTGCTCTCTTGTTCTGCCCCTAAACGGTCCGCCTGAAGCTGTAAGAAGAATCTTGTCTATCTCTCTTGAATTTTCGCCGTTTAGGCACTGGAAAATAGCGCTGTGTTCGCTGTCTACCGGAAGAATTTTTACGCCATATTCCTTAGCCATTGACATAACAATATGTCCTGCTGTAACTAATGTTTCCTTATTAGCTAATGCAATATCCTTACCTGCCTTAATTGCTTCAAGTGTAGGCCTTATACCTATCATTCCCACAAAAGCCGTAACAACTATTTCAGCTTTTTCATAAACAGCTGCTTCAATAAGTCCGTCCATTCCTGCTACTAATTTTACTGATGTATCCTTAACTGCATCTTTAAGTTTTAATGCTGCATCTTCATTGAAAACACATACAAGTTCAGGATGAAACTCTCTAATCTGTTCTTCTAATTTTTTAATATTTGAGCCTGCCGCAATGGCAACAACGTTCAAATCATCATTTGCTCTTACAATATCTAATGTTTGTGTTCCTATGGATCCTGTTGATCCAAGAATGGAAATATTTTTCATATCGTCTCCTTAAAAAATCTGTAATAAAATCCAAATAACAGGTGCCACATAAATAACACTGTCAAATCGATCCATAATTCCGCCATGTCCGGGAATTAGTTTGCCATAATCCTTGATATCATGATTTCTCTTAATAGCTGATGCAGCAAGGTCGCCTACCATTGAAATTAAAGCTCCCACTGCACAAATAATTGCAAATCCCGCAACCGGATTAATGCTCATTGTAATATTACTTGAAAAAATTGTTGCATAAATTGCTCCAAGTGCTGCTGCTCCAACAACGCCCCCAACTGCACCTTCAACTGACTTCTTTGGGCTTAAAACAGGAGCCATCTTATGCTTTCCAAAAGCTACACCTGCAAGGTATGCACATGTATCACTTCCCCATGAGCAAAGGAAAATAAGCCATACTGTATATGCTCCGTTATTTCCCTCACGTACACTATAAAGATATGATAACATTACGCCTGCATATAACATACTCATAATAGCATTTGAAATCTGTTCTGTTTTATACTTAGGGAACATAAATACATACTGAGCAAGTAAGCACATTAAAAATACTACCATAAGAATCATCATATATTCTTTCTTATCAAAATAAAGTACTGCATAATATGCCAAAACTGCTATATATCCTGTAATTCCAAGTGAATTCTTTTCAATTCCAAGAACCTTGTATAATTCATACACACCAACTACTGAAATCAAAAGATTTGCCACAAAAAGAATGTTTCCTCCCGGTATAATTGTAGCCAACATTAAAGCTACTAGAACTATTCCACTTAATAATCTTGTAAAAAAAGATTTATTTGCAAATTTACTTAAAACCATTTTTGTTTTTCTCCTACCATTATGTATTTATAATATTATTTTATTCTTCTGTCTTAACTCCGCCGAAACGTCTGTCTCTTTCATTATATTTTACGATAGCCTTCTTTAATTCTTCTTTGTTAAAATCCGGCCATAAAACATCTGTAAAATAAAACTCTGTGTAAGCCAACTGCCATAAAAGATAATTAGACAATCTTATCTCACCACTTGTTCTAATAAGAAGGTCAGGATCAGGAATGCCTGCTGTATCTAAATATGAATTAACAGTATCCTCTGTAATATCATCAGGATTTAACTCTCCGTCTGCAACAGCCTTTGCCATCTTCTTAGTTGCTCTTGTTATTTCATCACGGCTTCCGTAATTAAGAGCTATAATAAAAGTAATTCCTGTATTGTTCTTTGAGCATTCCTCTAACTCATCAATTCTGTCAAGAATATCCTGATCAAGTCTCTCTCTCTTACCAATTACTTTAACAATCATATTGTTCTTGTTTGCTCTCTCAATACAGTCTGAAAGATAATTTCTAAGAAGCTTCATAAGAGCCTTTACTTCATCATCAGGTCTGTTCCAATTCTCAGTTGAAAAAGCATACATTGTAATATATTCAATTCCCATATCGTGGGCATCTTTAATAATCTTCTCCACATTCTTTGCACCTGCTGCATGTCCTGCGTTTCTTGGAAGAAATCTTTTCTTTGCCCATCTGCCGTTACCATCCAAAATAATGGCAACATGCTTTGGTATATTAAGTCCTGTTATATCAATCTTTTTTGCCATATAATTAATCTCCTTTAACCGAAAATAGAGGAAACACAGGTCTCCTCTTATTCTCTAAAATCTGATATTTTATTATACTGTCATTATTTCGTTTGATTTTTCTTCGATTTCCACATCAATCTTCTTAATGTATTCATCTGTCTTCTTCTGAACATCATCCTGATATCCTTTTACTTCATCTTCTGAAATGCCGTCTTCTTTGCCTTTCTTCTTAATGGCATCAATTGCATCTCTTCTGATGTTACGGATAGCAACCTTGGCATTTTCACCCTTCTTCTTAACATCCTTAACAAGTTCTTTTCTTCTGTCCTCCGTAAGTTCAGGGAATACAAGACGAATGACCTTACCATCGTTTGTAGGGTTAATTCCTACATCTGACATATTAATTGCATGTTCAATATCTTTAAGTATTGAAGCGTCCCAAGGCTGAATACAAATCATTCTTGCTTCAGGAACTGAAACGTTACCTACCTGCTGAAGAGGTGTTGGTGTTCCATAGTAATCAATTTTGATTTTGTCAAGAATATGTGGGTTAGCACGTCCTGCTCTGATTGTTGCATATTCTTCACCTAAATTAGCCAAAGATTTTTCCATCTTATCTTCGTATATCATTAATAATTCTTCCATTATAATTCTCCTCTAATCTTTTATAATTAATAAAATTTTATACTTAATAATTTTTTGATTAATAATCTTTTTATATTTCTAATTATATAATCCTTAAAATTTTTGATTCTATAGTTATTATCCAAAATTACTTTTCAGTTAATAATTATTAACTATTCTACAGTAATCTTTGTGCCAATCTTTTCACCTGATACAGCCTTGTTAATGCTGTCTTCTTCGTTTAATCCGAATAATAACATTGGCATCTTGTTCTCCATTGCAAGAACACTTGCAGCCAAGTCAATAACCCCTAATCTGTCATCAACAATCTTGCTGATTGAAAGTTCATCGTACTTCTTAGCATCAGGGTTAACAGCAGGATCACTGTCATAAACACCATCAATTGCTTTTGCACCAAGAATGCAGTCAGCTTCGATTTCAATGGCTCTAAGAACCATAGTCATATCTGTTGAGAAATAAGGATGTCCTGTACCACCTGCAAAGAAAACAACCTTTCCTGCATTAAGGTCTGCTACTGCCTCATCCTTTGAAAATAACTTAGTCCATGTTCCACATGCAAAAGGTGTATACACATTAGTATCCATTCCTTCTGTTCTGAAAATTTCTGATACATACATGCAGTTCATAATTGTTGCCATCATACCGATTCCGTCAGCCTTTGTTCTGTCAATCTTATTGCTTGTACGTCCTCTCCAGAAGTTTCCTCCACCGATAACGATAGCTACCTGAACTCCCTTATCTACTATAGTTTTAACCTGTTTTGCAACAGCTACACAAGTATCTTCATCAAAACCAGTTTTTTTATCACCTGCTAAGGCTTCCCCACTTAACTTTAATAAAACTCTGTTCATCTTTATCTCCTCTAATATATGCGCAACATAATTTCATATATTAAACAATATATAAGCGCAAAAATCTAAACATAGAATAACATATATTATCAAAAAAATAAAGGAGAATAATCTCCTTTATCTTCTAAATTTGCATTTATATTTGCTTTTATTCTTCCTCAAAATATCCCAAGTTATCACTCATATCTCTTCCATTAACAAATAATTTCATATTGTAGTCTTCATCATCTTTGACTATGTTTGCCTTTGGAACATACAGCGTAACAAAATATTCTGTCATATAACTGTTAACCATGCTTTCAATATCCGTCCCCATAATTGAATCCGCTGTCTGATCTTTGTTTAAAAATCTTCTTACGTGGTTATTTTCCTGATACATATTTGATATGTAAACAAATTTGTTATTTTTTGCACTGCTTGTAACTTGAATTTTTCCATCTTTAACTTCTGCACTTATCTGGCAATCCTTAAACACATCTTTAATATATTTATTTTTGCTCTTTGAATCTAATTCCATCCTTTCAATTACAATTCTTGGCTTTTTGCTTTTACTTATATCAATGTTTCCTACTCCAACTGCACTCATATCATAAGAAGTTGAAATTGTCTGCGGGTACTTGTCACCTTCTTTTATTTGTAGCGGATATGTTTTCTTTTCAGTAGCTGTTTTAGATGTTACGTTACTGTAAGAATACATAGTAACCCCTGCTATTGCCATTGTAAAACCGCAAACTGCCATTATTCTTATTAATATTGCTCTTTGATTTCCGCCAAAAGTCAATGGCTTGCTATCACGGATTTTCTTTTCAATAATAAATCCTATGAAGAATGCTATTACAAGAGTCACTACGATTTTTAAGAAAAATAATCCCATATTATATTCTCTTTTATAAAATCCAACTATAGCTGAAACTAAATCTATAGCTTTTTCATATAGGACTAATTTGTTATTTTCCTTAGCATAAGCTGCAATGTTCTGCCAAATATTCCTATAGCTTAAATCTCCTACAATTAGTGCAATTGTAATAACGCCAAATACTGCCATGCTTTTTCTATAAATAACTGCAAATAATTTGATAATTGCTGTAATAAGTAAAAAACATCCCAATAAATATACAAGCTCAGCAAAAACAGTTTTCATTGAAAAAACATTTATTAGTTTTATGTTTTTATTAAATAATGAAACTAATGATACCGCACCAAACAAAATCAACTGGTTCATTACCTGAAACAATGACGCAATTCCAAAGGTTGTTACATCGGCCAAATATGCTGATACATATCTTGTAACACTGTTCTGTGGAAATGCCATATAATTGTTTTTGTATTCACCAATATTAAAGGATGTGATAACCAATACCAAAATTACTATCCAAAACAATGCAACGCTATTGCGGTTAAGATTCAGATAAAATACATCGTCTGTTGAAAAATTTATAACCATTGACAATATATCTACTAATGCAAATACAATGGCAACACAAAATACTATTATTGCATATTTTTTATTTGTGTGCATTCTTAGCAAATACATTTTTTTAATATTATTTAGTTCCTCTTTTCCCATAATGCCTCCATCTGATTTGCGTTTTTCAAATCTGTCTTATACATATAAATTTCTTCCCCTGAAAGCTTGCTTGTGGCAAGTTCCAATTCATCGGCTTTCTCTGCTTCCTCTTTGTTAAGTCTGCCTTCGATAACTGCCATAGCTCCCAATGTCTGATTTTTCTTATATAAAACTTTCTTTTCTTCACAATATTTTTCAATATTTGCAAGTTCGCCATCTACCCTGTAAACGCTGTCTTTCAGTTCTTCAATGTCTCCTGCAAAAAGTACATCGTTGTTTCCTATCATTATCATATGTGACAAAATCTTTTCCATTTCACCTAGCATATGACTTGAAATTAGTATTGTTCTTGGATGTTCTATGTAGTCTCTTAAAATAATTTCATATATTTTGTTTCTGCTTATTGCATCAACTCCCGAAACCGGCTCATCAAGTATTGTTATGTCTGCTCTTGTTGCCATTCCACAACAAAAATTAAAAATTGTTTCCTGACCTTTTGACAGATTTTTAATTTTTGCTTTTTTATTTAAACCAAATAATTCCATTAACTTATGAGCAAACTCTTCATCAAATTTTTCATACATCAACCTATACTCTTCGATTATCTTTTTTAACTTCATTTCACTGTAACTCATTACCCCTGCCACATAAACAATACGCTTAGCTGTCCCTATATCAGTTGCCGGATTCTTTCCGTCTATTTCAATTATTCCTTCATCCGGTTCAAACTTGCCGGCTATTAAATTCATTAATGTTGTTTTTCCCTGTCCGTTTCTACCAATTATTCCCGTAATGTGATTTGGCTCAATATCTACAGAAAAATCTTCAAAAACATATCTTTTCTTTCCCTTGTATGAGAAAGTTACATTCTGCATGCTTATGCTTTTAATCTCTTCCATGTTTTCATTATGCATTACTGCACTTCCCTCCTGACTAAAATTGTTGTTACAACTACTTGTTGTGAATTACTTCTTTTTTGTTTGTTTTTTCTGGCTTTTGTACTTAGCTTTGTATTTAATTATGTGTCTGTTTTTATTTTTAGCTTAGTATTTAATTTTTTTGATTGTTTAACTTTATGTTTAGCTTTTTTGTCTTATTTACTTCTTATCGTATTGTTCTGCTATTAGTTTAAGTAACTCCTCTTTTGTAATTGATAATTTCTTACTTAGTTTAATTAATTGTTCTGCTATCTGTTCCACTTCACTATGCCTCTTCCTTTCTGAAATCATACTTATGGCATCGCCTGCAACTGTCATTGCCTGGCCTCTGTGCTTTATAAGAATCCCTCTGCGAACCAAAAGATTAATTCCTTTCGCCGCAGTAGCCGGATTGACTTTAAGCTCCTTCGCCAAAACTAATTGTGAGTAACATGTATCGTTCTCCTTCAATTTTCCTGATAGTATGTCATCTTCAATGGAATCAGCAATTTGCACATAGATTGGAATCATACTGTTTTCATCAATTTTCAATGATGTACCTCCTTGTATAATATCTTTAATCAACTATACTACATTACTGATATAATGTAGTATAGTCCAGTGGTAGTTAGAAGTCAAGTGGATTTATGTCAAAATCATGACTTCCTTAATATTTTCATAAGCGTGTTATGACTTTTAACATAGATTCATATAATTTATTCTTTATTTTCATAACCATATGAGGGTTTTAGATTATTTGTTATGATTTTCTAATGCGGTAGACTTGATTTTTTTGCTCTGTGGACAGGCTTAATTGGGAGAATTACGTGTCATATAACATTTTCTTTCGCTGACACGTAATTATTCATAAAATATCAATGAACTTTTGGAGAATTACGTGTCATATAACATTTTCGTTCACCGACACGTAATTCCATGCAAAAATACAAGCTTAATTTCAATAAATTACTTGTCACACAGCATTTTCGCTCTACGACACGTAATCGGCTGCGAATCAAGACAAATATTTCAATATTTTACGTGTACTACAGCGTTTTCGCTCTACGACACGTAATCGGCTGCGAATCAAGACAAAACAAACAATCTTTTCCCGCAATTGCAAAACAAACCACTTCCGCACCCACAAAAAAACTAGTCAAATCAACTATGGTTAATCTGACTAGTTTTACTCTCTTTATTTTTCTTTCACAACTTTTAGTCAAGCTCTCCGCTTGTTACCCTTTGGATGTGCATTGCAAGATATCCTATCTCCGACTCATCAAAGGACAACTTAAGCAAATGGCCTATATTGTCACATATGGTGATTGCCATCTGAAATTCCTGGGGAAATTTGTTTTCCATATAGTCGTTCAGATTAAGCTTGATTTTTTCACCTTTAAGGGCTCTTGCTATCATATATTTAATGTGATTCATTAGACGGTTGTATGAAATAGATAAAACATTTATTTTTCTTCCTGTTTCAGCTTCTACCATTGAAATACATTCACGCACGCCCTGAGCTATTATCATTGACTGGGACACGTTTTCTGTATCAATGGCTGAATGAATGTGAAGTGCAATATAGCCTACCTCATGTTCATCTATTTCAACACCCATCTTTTCGAGAAGCAGCGGTTTTATTTCCTCTGCTACTTTGTATTCTGAATGAAAAAGAACTCTTATATCCGGTGTTAACGGATTGCTTATTTGCTCATTGTTCTTTATTCTTTTGACTGCAAACTCAATATGGTCTGCCAATGGAAAAAGTATTCTTCTGTCAATATTTCCAAATTCTTCTTCCGCCTTGTTTAAAACTGCATCTGCAATCTCTAAACAAACTGGAGAAACTTCATTAACAATGTCTTCTGCCTCTCCTCTTTCCGTACATTCTTTCATTGAATATACAGTGTCTTCTGCTCTTGGTTCAACATACTCAGTAACTTTCTTACCGAACCCGATGCCTTTTCCCAAAATCAAAAATTCCTGACATTTTTCTGCATCAATTGCCACAACCGCATTGTGGTTTAACGCTTTTTTTACTCTATACATATCCTAATTACTCTGTGACATTATTCGTAAATATCAATAGCAAAAAGTGATTCCCCTGCCTGTATATCGCCTTCCTTAAGTAATCTGATTTTTTGATTGTCGCTAAGCTCTGTACACATTACAGGTGATGCCAATGACGGTGCATTGGCAGATAAATAATCCAAATCAAGTTTCATAATAGGATCACCCTTCTTAACCTTCTGTCCTGCTTCTACCATTACATCAAAGCCTTCGCCATTAAGTTTTACTGTGTCAATACCAACATGGATAATCATACTAATACCATCTTCTGTTGTAAATCCTACTGCGTGCTTAGTATCAAAAACAAATACAATTTCACCATCAGCAGGTGCCTTAACAACTGAATCTGTTGGAGTTACAACTGCACCGTCTCCCATCATTCTGCTTGCAAAAGCTTCATCCGGCGCTGTACCTAAATCTGCGGCTATACCTGTAATAGGGCTTGAGATAATAATTGATTTTACTATTTTTGTCTCTTGCTCCTTCTGATTATTTCCATCCTCAGTCTTGTTTTCAACTTCGTCTGACTGACTATTGCTACCATTATACTCTATATTTGGAGCTGTTTCCAGATAATCTTCTAAGTTAGACTTAATTACTGTTACTTTTGGTCCATAAATCACCTGAACACCGTTACCTTTGTGTACTACACCTGACGCTCCTGTTGCCTTAAGCATTCCGTCATTAACCAATTCAGTTTTAAAAACTGTACATCTAAGTCTTGTTGCACAGCAGTCAACATCAGAAATATTTTTCTTTCCGCCTAAGCCGTTAGTAATCATTTCTGATAATTCGTCAACATCACTATTTTCTCCGTTTTCTGACTTGCCATTTTTCTTAGCTTCAACATCGCTTCTTCTATAAAGTTTGACTTCCTCACTGTCATCCCTACCAGGTGTCTTCAAATCTAATTTTTTAATTAAGAAGCTAAATAAGAAATAATATACGATAAAGTAAACAATACCTACAATAACAATCCAAATCCAGTTAGTCTTTCCATTTCCCTGCATTATTCCAAACAGGAACATATCAATAAGACCGCCTGAGAATGTCATACCTACACCAACCTTAAATACATGCATTAACATATATGCAAGTCCTGCAAAAACGCAATGAATACCATAAAGTAATGGTGCAACGAAAAGGAATGTAAATTCCAATGGTTCTGTAATACCTGTAATCATTGATGTTAAAGCTGCTGACAAAAGAAGACCTGCTACTGCTTTCTTCTTTTCAGGCTTTGCTGTTCTATACATTGCAAGTGCTGCTCCCGGAAGACCGAAAATCATAAGTGGAAACTTACCTGACATAAATCTTGTTGCTGAAACTGCAAATTTTGTAACTGAAGGATCTGCAAGCTGTGCAAAGAAAATATTCTGTGCGCCTTCAATTAACTGACCTCCAACTTCCATTGTTCCGCCAACGCCTGTCTGCCAGAATGGAAGATAAAATACGTGATGAAGACCAAATGGAATAAGAAGTCTTTCCATAAATCCGTATACCCATGTTCCTGCGTAACCTGAATTAAGTACTAAATCTCCAACAGAGTAAATTCCGCTCTGGATAACCGGCCAGATAAAGAACATTAAAATACCAACTAATGTGTAAACTAATGAACAAATAATTGGAACAAATCTTGTTCCGCCAAAGAATGATAATACCTGTGGCAATTCGATTTTGTAAAATTTGTTATGAAGTGCTGCAACACCAAGACCAACAATAATACCACCAAACACACCCATCTGTAATGAAGTAATTCCCACAACATCTGTTGTGGCACCTTCAAGCATTTTTTCTACGCCACCGTTAATTGTAATCATGGCACCAATTGATGCGTGCATAATGAAGAAAGCTATAGCTGCTGCAAGTGCTGCAACTTCCTTTTCTTTTTTTGCCATACCTATTGCAACACCCATTGCAAAAATAATCGGCAGATTAGTAAAAACTATATTTCCCGCATCACTCATTACCTGAAATATTGCATTAAATACTGTTCCAGGTCCCATAATACCTAATAATCCGTATGCTTTAAGCATTGTTTCATTTGTAAATGAGCTACCAAGTCCAAGTAACAAACCTGCTACAGGAAGGATAGCTATTGGAAGCATAAATGATCTTCCTACACGTTGTAAAACACCAAAAATTTTGTCTTTCATTTTTTCTCCTTTCAAACACTAATAATATTTTGGTTCATTTGGGCATGTATCATACATTTACGACTATTTTTGTTATAAGTTGCAGCTCTTTTAAACACAAAAAAAGTAGGTATAACAGATACACGACCCCCTTTGAGATGTGTGTATAGTTAATGCCTACTTAAAGTTACATACTATTTAAAATTATTTAATTTACTCCTTTAGAGTAACATCTTATGGTTGGGATGTCAACCCTGATTTTGATTTTTTCTATCAGATTAGTAGATTTTTATATATAATACCACTGTGGTAGGAATTGCTAGGATAAACTCAGATATTATCTTTATTGTTCCTCAATTTTCTTTGCCAAATCTTCCAAATACTCCCAACGGTCCATTTTTTCCATAAGAAGTGTTTCCGTTTCTTCCTTACTTTCCATAAGTTCCCTAAGCTTAACTGAATTAGTTGCATTCTTGACTATTTCACCGTCAAGCTTTTCAATCTTCTCTTCTAATTTTGCAATATCGTCCTCAATTGTCTCGTATTCTCTTTGTTCATTGTAAGAAAACTTAAGCTTTTTGTTTCTTATTTTGTATTCCTCTTTTTCGGTTTTGTCTGAATCTGACTTTCCTGCACTGCTACTTTTTGTTTTTAACAAAGCATTTTCTTCAAGCAGTCCCTTTTCCTTCTTTCGATTTATGTAATCTGTGTAACCACCTTCGTACTGGTCGATTACCCCATTTTCCTCAAAGGAAAAAATTCTTCTGACAACTCTGTCTAGAAAATATCTGTCGTGGGATACGGTAATTACAATTCCATCAAAACTATCCAAATAATCTTCAAGAATTGTCATTGTTTCAATGTCCAAATCGTTAGTTGGCTCATCAAGTATAAGCACATTTGGGGCTTCCATAAGCACACGCAAAAGATTTAAGCGACGTTTTTCCCCACCTGACAATTTTTCAATCTTACTATACTGCTGTGACGGTTCAAAAAGAAATCTTTCAAGCATAACCGAGGCTGACACAAGCCCTTCCTCTGTTCTTACAAACTCGGCAGTATTTTTTATATAATCAATAACCCTATCATCAGGATTCATATAAGCAATTCCTGCCTCTTTGTTGTTTTCAAGCTCCTGTGTATAATAACCTATTTTGATAGTCTGTCCAATGTTTACACTACCGCTGTCAGGCTCAATTCTTCCATCAATAATCTTCATTAAGGTAGTTTTTCCACAACCATTTTTGCCCACAAAACCTACTCGGTCGCCCTTTAGAAAATTATAAGAAAAATCATTTATCAAAACTTTGCAGTCATATGCCTTTGAAATATTTTCAAGTTCAATAGTCGTCTTGCCCATTCTTGACTTAATGCTACTTAACTCAATTTTTTCGTCCTGAACAATCCCTTTTTGATTCTTTAGATTTTCATATCTTTGAATGTGTGCTTTCTGCTTAGTAGACCTTGCTCTTGCCCCACGCTGCATCCATTCAATTTCTTTTCGAAGAATGCTCTGACGCTTTCTCTCGCTTGCCTTGGCACTTGCCTCACGCTCAGCTTTTCTCTCCAAAAATCCTGAGTATTTTTCGTTGTAACTATAGATTTTTCCTTTATCAAGCTCGATAATCCTGTTAGTTACGCTGTCTAGAAAATATCTGTCATGAGTTACCATAACAAGCGCCCCCCTAAAACCGCGCAACTGATTTTCAAGCCATTCTGCCATTTCGCTATCCAAATGGTTAGTAGGCTCGTCCAAAATCAAAATATCACAAGGTGTAATCAAAACAGAAACCAACGCTAGTCTCTTTCTCTGTCCACCTGAAAGTTCTGAAGTTTTCTGCTCAAAATCAGTAATTCCAAGTCTTGTCATCATCGCTTTAGCCTTAACCAATTCATCTTCATTGGCATGATGGTGAATCATGTTCTGAACACTTTCAAGCACCGTGTCTTCTTCATTAAAAATAGGATTCTGTGGCAAATAATGAATCATCATATTAGCTGCCTTAATTACCTGTCCTTCATCCGGGATTTCAAGACCTGCCATAATCTTAAGCAAAGTGGACTTTCCTGTCCCATTAATTCCTATAACTCCTACCTTCTCCCCTTCGTGAAGGTAAAAACTTGCCTCGTCAAATAATTTTCTTTCTGTATATGAATGTGTTATGTTTTCTAATGATAGAATGTTCATTGTGTTCCTCTTTCTTTGGATTGATTTTCTAAACTTGTCATTACTGTTATACTTTTTAGTCTTGTTTTTAATATTACTTTTTAATCTTACTTTTTATTATTGCTTTCTAATCTTGCTTTTTATTATTTCTTTTGGTATTGTTCTTTCTTCTTTTTCCTGTCATTTCCTCTACAACCATTTTAAATACTGTTGTTACCGGAATTACTTTTGTCCCAAATTCAAAATCTTCTGAATGATACTGCTTCATAATTATCTTAAGTGCCGCAAACTTATCCTCATCTTCAACAAACTGAATCTGACCGCATCCCATTACACTTTCGTATGCCATAGTGCAACTCATCTTTTCATCATTTAAAATAAATTCATGTCCACAGTCCATTTCGAAAGCTACCTTGTTATTTTTTCTAAGTAATTCAAGCTTCTTTCCCTCGCTTGCGCAGTGAAAATAAAGAACCACCTTACCATCTTCTATATTAAGCCCAAAATTCATTGGCACAATGTATGGATAATCTCCATCATTAATCGCCAATCGGCAAACGTCACATTTATTTATTACTTCAATTATTTCATCAAAATCTTTTATTTCTCTATCGCTTCTTCTCATAGTGTCCTCCTGGGTAATATCTATTTGTTATTTTATATATGTTGATTTTTTCTTGTATTAATATTTTATGTAAATTAATTTCTTTCTTATTTCACACTTTTTTATTATACAGAAGTAGGCTGTGAAAATCTACGATAATTCTTCAAAGTTGTCATATACATAGTCAAGGATTGTTTTCATTCCCTCGCTGACATATGTTTCCATCATTGATGGCTGTTCTTTGGCATCTAATGCGTGGAAGTTTTCCTGTGTTTCCAAAAACATCTTAATAATGCTGTCTGCTACCGGCTTCTATAACAGTGTTATATAACATTGTTATGAAACTATCTGCTAATAATTTTGTCAATATTTTCCTGTACTCCATATATGGATCTATTGCCATTTACAACGTAAGCAAGACTGCATACTACCACAAATACAAGCATATTGTTTCCACCAAAAACCTCTATTCCAAGCATAATCGGTGCCATTAATGTATTAGTGGCACTGCCAAAAACTGCCGCATAACCAAGTGCTGCACATAACATGGGAGAAATTCCAAGAAAGCTGCCAAGTATTATTCCAAGAGAAGCTCCAATTGAAAACAACGGTGTAACCTCTCCACCCTGAAATCCTATTGATAAAGTTAAAATCGTTAGCAACAATTTAAGGAACCAATCCACCTGAAAAATTTCTCCATTTCCAAATGCGTTTGAAATCAGGTTTGTACCAAGTCCGCTGTATCTGCCCTGCCAAAGTAATAATAAAATTATTGCCAATGGTATTGAAACCAAGCCTATTCTTAAGTATGGATTTACAATTTTTTCAGCCATTATTTTTTTCAGTAATTGAAGCAAATAAGAAAAAATTCTTCCTACAATTCCAAATGCTAACCCTAAAATTATGATTATAATTACTGTTTTTGCATCTGACATATTAATTGTTTCATTTAATTCTACTGCAAACTTTTCCAGTCCCAAAGAATGTGATGTAAAGGATGCCACAAAAGCTGCCGTTATTGCCGGGAGCAATGCCTGATAATCCATGTAACCTGCCACAATTACTTCCATTGCAAAGAAAGTTGCCGCCAACGGTGTCTGAAATAATCCACCAAAACCTGCTGCCATACCGGTTATTAACATAATCCTGCTATTATCAGGAGTTTTTAACTTTCTTCCCATATAATGCGACAATGTTGCACCTATCTGAACCGCCACACCTTCTCTTCCTGCACTTCCGCCAAACAAATGTGTAATCCATGTTCCTATCATTACAAGCGGCACCAAAGCCATAGGGATTGAATCCCTTTTATTCTGTCCTGCCTCAAAAACCAAAGTCATTCCCTTTAGACTAACCTTGCTAAAATATGAATACATCCAAACAATAAACAAACCTGCTATTGGCAAAAAAGGTATCAGATATTTGTAATTAGCTGTCCTAAAGTCTGAAATTGCAAGTAATCCTCTGCCAAAAATTGTGTCCACTATTCCAACTATAATACCAATAATCACTGCCATTGCTATGTACTTAATAACAAGCGTCAATTTAATGTTGACATTGATTTTTTCTATTTCCATTGTTATTCTCCTTACTTTTATTTTTATCATATCGGCAGAGAGAAAATGACTGCAAACAATAGGAAGATTTTTGAAATTTTGCGAGCATAGTGTACAGCGATAAACTTACTGTTTGAGCCGAAGGCGAGTTTAAGTTTTCGTTGTACGATAGACGGCGGAGCAAAATAAGAAAATCAACGTGTTTGAAGGCATTTTCTCTCTAACGATATATATAACGCGTAAAAAGCTGACTTCCCCTGTGTATTGCACAGAAGTCATCAGCTTGTTATAAGCGGTTTCGATTAAATCGTGGGAGAACCTCATTCCCTTTTTTCTATTGCAAACATACATATTTATATGTTCTTATATCTACGTCAAACCTTAACACATTTATATGAATGTGTCAATTATCTTGTATTCCACAAAAAAGGCACCGGTAACTGCTTTAAAAGTCAGTTCCGATGCCTTTTTGTTCGTATATGTTTACTTAGTTTTTTTTGCTCATATTATGTGCGTATCCCAAGGTCATTTTTCCACCTTTGTGCAAGCACATATGGAATAAGACCTTTTTACACTATAATATTATTTTACGTTAAATGCTTTTATTCCAGGATAAACTGCACTATCGCCTAATTCTTCTTCAATTCTAAGAAGCTGGTTGTACTTAGCCACACGTTCACTTCTGCTTGGTGCACCTGTCTTAATCTGGCAAGTGTTAAGTGCTACTGCAAGGTCAGCAATTGTTGTGTCTGCTGTTTCACCTGAACGATGTGATGAAATAGCTGTGTAGCCTGCCTTGTGAGCCATCTTTATCGCTTCTAATGTTTCTGAAACAGAACCAATCTGGTTTAATTTGATAAGGATTGCATTACCTGCACCCATTTCAATACCTTTTGCAAGTCTTTCTGTATTAGTAACAAATAGGTCATCGCCTACTAGCTGAACCTTGTCACCAAGTCTGTCTGTAAGTTTCTTCCATCCTTCCCAATCTTCTTCATCAAGACCGTCTTCAATAGAAATGATAGGATATTTTTCGCATAATTTTGCCCAATGTTCAATAAGTTCTTCAGCTGTATACTCTGTTCCTGCCTTTGGAAGCTTGTAGTATCCTTTACCTTTTTCGCTCTTCCATTCTGAAGATGCTGCATCCATTGCAATCTTAAAGTCTTTGCCAGGTTCATATCCAGCTTTCTTTACAGCTTCAAGAATTGTTTCAATAGCTTCTTCATCAGACTTAAGTGCAGGTGCAAAACCACCTTCATCACCAACTGATGTGGCTAATCCTCTTTCTTTTAAAATTCCTGCCAAAGCGTGGAATACTTCTGCACACCATCTTAAGCATTCTTTAAATGAAGGTGCTCCTACAGGCATAATCATAAATTCCTGTACATCTAATCCTGATGATAAAGCATGGCAACCACCATTTACAATATTCATCATTGGAACAGGTAATCTGTTTCCTGAAATTCCACCTAAAAATCTATAAAGAGGAATGTCTAATGATGTTGCTGCTGCTCTTGCTGATGCAATTGATACTGCAAGAATAGCATTTGCTCCAAGTTTTGTCTTTCCCTTAGTTCCATCTGCATCAATCATAGCCTTATCTACTGCATAAATATCTGATGCATCCATTCCAATAAGAGTATCATTTATAATTGTATTAATATTTTCTACAGCTTTCTGAACGCCCTTACCTAAGTATCTGTTCTTATCGCCATCTCTAAGTTCTAATGCTTCAAACTCTCCTGTTGATGCTCCACTAGGTGCAGTTCCTCTTCCAATAGTTCCATCTGCCAAATATACTTCAGCTTCTACGGTTGGATTTCCTCTTGAATCTAAAATTTCTCTTCCAATAACCTTTTCAATTTCCAAATAATTCATTATAGTATGCTCCTCTCTGCTTTTGGACTACTATACCGAAAGGTAGCTAATCTTTCGGTACTTAGATATTTCTAAAGAGTCCAAATGATTTATTCGTTGAAGTTAGTTAGCTATAGCTAACCATAATTATATTAAACTAATTAATATGAAAATGCAAGATGTTTTTTGAATTATTCTTGTTCTGCCGTCACCAATTACGGAATCTGAGAGCGAAATTTCTATGGCTTCCGTAATTGATCTTGTTCAATACGTGTGGGACAGCATTTTTGTTCTACGACACGTAATTTTGCGCTGGAAATAAACAATTCTTCTTCAAATTACTTGTCAGATTGAACTTTTATTGTATGACACGTAATTGAACTTTAAATTTAATGAATTCTTCTTCAAATTACGTGTCACATTAGACTTTCATTATATGACACGTAATTGAACTTTAAATTTAATGAATTTTTCTTAGAATTACGTGTCACATTAAACTTTCATTATACGACACGTAATTCACACTCAAATAGATTGGCAACCCCTTAAAAAATTCGATTCCACAAAAAAGAGAGACACCACTCCTTGGCATCTCTCCTAGTATCCAGCTAACCTTCTATACTTGGGTTATAAATATTCTGTTTTACATATACATTTTAAAACATGCTTAAATATGCTTCTTAGAAATATAATCAAATCACATATATCTCTTAAAGATGTGATTGAATATATATGAATTTAAATAGGCAAGCACTGCGAATCCCACAAACAGCATTACATAAACAACGCTTCCTGCGGATCTACCTAATAGCACAAGCAATATAATAGGCAACAATGTTATAAATACTATTAACAGTGTCCATGGAAAATGTCCTATTCCCATAAGGAAAGCGTTTTTCAGTGTGTTTTTGATGGTATTTTCAAATGTACTTTGAAGTGCCATTGCATATAAAAACACAAACAAAATAGCAAGCGCTGCTGCAAGCATTAAACCTTTTAGCGCTGTTGTTACTATTGTTTTTTCAAAACTATTAATTATGTACAAATCAATTGTTGGTATTAATGCCAACAATAATAATATAATCCACATAATTGTTGACTGTTTAAAATTCTCTTTAAACAGTCTGAAATAGTTTCTGAAAATATATCCTTCTCTGTTTTCTGCCATCTTCTTGGTCACCCCGTAAAGTGCTGTAGTTGAAGCACCTATAGTAATTATAGGCAATGAGCATAAAACAAATAACAAATTTAAAACTACCAAATCCGCTATTCTTGATACCACTTCATAAAATTTACTGTCTATTCCAAACACTGTTTTTCCCTCTCTAAACTGCTCTTATACTTAATTTAATATCTCCAAGTCTATTATTTTTCTTCTGATAACAAGACACAAGTACAATTATTAATCATTTTATACAAGACGCAAATACAATCTTTAATCATTTTTATATTTCTTTTACAGAATCTCTCTCCAAAAGTTCAGCTTGGAAAATCAACTGCTTCTTTTCATCTTTTCCATTTATGATATCCATTAATAGTTCTATTGATGATTTTACCATCTGTTCACATGGCTGCTTCATTGTGGAAAGTGATGGCTGAAAATATTTTGACATTTCAATTCCATCGAACCCTAACACTGAATAATCATCTGGTATTTTCTTACCTGCCTCTGAAATAGCCTTATATGCACCAAAAGCTGTCAAATCAGAAATAGCATAAAGTGCAGTAAACTCTTCTTTTGACTGCAATAATTCTTTTGTTACTTCATAACCGTTTGCCACTGAATATTCAGGAATATCATCTTTCATATATCTTACAAGGTTTTCATTCACTTTAATGCCATTATCTGCCAAAGCTTCCATGTAACCCTTTAATCGAAGACCACCTACTGCCTGATCACTACTTTTACCTGAAATCATAGCTATCTTCTTATGACCTTTTTTGCAAAGATAATCTACTGCTCTGTAGCTTTCCTTTTTATCATCAATAGAAACTGATGAACACTTTCTTTTTGGTGCTGTCATATTAACAGCTACAGTACACAGTACATATGGTACTCCTATTTCTTCAAGCCTTGTGTCAAGATAATCCATCTGTCCACCAAGAAAAATTAAGCCCTTTAATCGTTTCTCCTTTGCAAGCTGTACTGCTACACTTACATCATCCTGGTCCTCACCTACTGCATGAAGTAAAAATGTATATTCATGTTTTTTAAGTTCTTCTTCAAATATTTTTAACATTCCCTGAAAGAACTGGTTATCAATACCTTTTATTAACAGTGCTATCGTATTAGATTCTGTCATTTTCAAATTTCTTGCACTATTGTTAGGAACATAATTATATTCTTTTATAACCTTAAGAATTCTTTTTCTGGTATTCTGATTAATTCCTGGATCATCATTAATTGCTCGAGAAACAGTGCTAATTCCAACTCCGCATATTTTCGCTATGTCTTTAATAGTTAAATTTGCCACGCCTTTCCCCTTTCGTTATATATAATTATATATTTTTTAATTCCACAATCTGGTATTCTATCATATACATGTTATTTATGCAAAAAGCTGCGAAAATTAATTTTCGCAGCTTTTTATTATTTTATCCTCTACCATAAATAACTGTTAATTCTTTTATTGTATTGGATAATTTCTTTGTAATTTGTGTGGATTTTGCACGCCAGCACCAGTTACCTCCCAACGTTGATGGTGTATTCATTCTTGCCTTGTTATCAAGATGTAAATAATCCTGCATAGGAATAATACATGTATTGGCAGTAGATGCCTGAGCCATGCGAATAACTTCATCAACTAATTCTGACTTGTCCTCTACTTTTCTTCCTATGTATTTTTGAATCATCTCTATTTCTTCCGGTTCAATACTGTCTAACCATCCCTTTAACGTTTCGTTATCATGAGTTCCTGTATACACTACACAGTTTTTGTCATAATTGTATGGTAAATAATCTCTCGGTCCGGATGAATCCCTGCTGTCAAAAGCAAATTCCAAAACCTTCATATTCGGAAATCCCGAATCATTAACCAGCTGTCTTACTGAATCAGTTATGTATCCCAAATCCTCAGCTATAATATTAACATTACCTAAGCAATATTTTATAGCATTAAATAAATCTATTCCAGGTCCTTTCTCCCAATGTCCGTTCGTTGCATCCTTATCACCTGCAGGTATTGAATAATATTCATCAAACCCTCTAAAATGATCTATTCGTACAACATCATATAACTGAACACTTCTTTCTATTCGCTTTATCCACCAATCATAATTAGTCTGCTTATGATATTCCCACTTGTATAAGGGATTTCCCCAAAGCTGTCCTGTTGCAGAAAATCCATCCGGTGGACAACCTGCAACAGCTGTAGGCTTTCCCACATTATCCATTTGGAATAACTCAGGATGTGACCAAACATCTGCACTATCATAAGCCACATATATTGGAATATCTCCAATAATTTTTATACCATTGTCGTTGGCATATTTTTTTAATTTATACCACTGCCTATAAAATTCATATTGGACAAATTCATAAAATTCAATTTCTTCGCTTAGCTCTTTTTTGTAATATTCCATAGAATATTCCCATCTAAGCTTTATATCTTCAGCCCAATTATCAAAGCTTCTGCCTTCAAATCTTTCCTTTATAGCCATGAACATTGCATAATCATTTAACCAATAGCAGTTCTCATCTTTAAACTTTTTGAACTCCTCTTTTTCACCAATGTTACTTTTCTTGTACGCTTTCTTTAAAAGTTTAAATCTGCCGTTATACAATTTTTCATAGTCAACTGTGTCAGCCCTGTTGCCAAACTTTACCTTTTTACATTCCTCTTCTGTTAACAATCCCTGATCTATTAGATCTTCTAAACTGATAAAGTAAGGATTTCCTGCGTATGTAGAAAATGACTGATATGGTGAATCTCCATAACTTGTTGGTCCTATAGGTAGTATCTGCCAATATTTTTGATTGGAATTTTTCAAAAAATCCACAAACTTATATGCTTCCTTTGAAAAACTTCCAATGCCATATTTTCCCGGCAAACTTGAAATTGGTAATAAAATTCCACTAGCCCTCATAGCTTCTCCTCATATGTCACTTAACCTTTTACTGCTCCTGCAGCTACACCCTTAATAATATGCTTCTGACATGTTAAGTAGAAGAATATTACAGGTATAATACTTAAAATGATAAGTGCCATTATTGCACCTAAATCTACTGAACCGTAGCTTCCCTGTAAGTACTGAATATGAATTGGAATAGTTCTGTACTTATCAAGATCAAGAACCAAATATGGAAGTAAGTAATCGTTCCATATCCACATAATTTCAAGAATACCTACAGATATTAATGTTGGTTTTAACATTGGAATAATAACAATAAAGAATGTTCTGATTGGTCCACATCCATCAATTGCTGCTGCTTCTTCAATCTCAAGTGGTAAACCTTTAATAAATCCTGTGAACATAAATACTGCCATACCTGCACCAAATCCTAAATATATAATCGGAATAGTCCAAGGTGTATTAAGTCCCAATGAATCTGCTGTATTTGACAATGTGAACATTACCATCTGGAATGGTACTACCATTGAAAATACAAACAAGTAATATACTATCTTACAAACCATGCTGTCAACTCTTGCTATGTACCATGCTGCCATTGATGTACAAATCAAAATCAACGCTGTTGATAAAACTGTAATTACAAAACTATATAATACCGATTTAAAAAACGGATAATTTCCAAATGTAAAACCTTTGATATAGTTTGCCCAACCTACTAACGCCTCACCAGTAGGCCATGCAAATGTGTCTGTTTTTACAAAGGTGTTAGCTTTGAAAGAGTTCATTAACACAATAAATATAGGACTAACATAAACTAAAGTTACAATTGTCATTATTGTAGTCAACATTTTTCCATGTTTTAATGGAATTTCACTTGTATCTTTCATTTTTTTCTTTTTCGGTGTAGCTTTCACTGTAGAATCTTTAATTGTTGAATTCACTGTCTTCTCATTGTTCATTACTGCTGCACCTCCTTAGATCTTGTTGCCTTAAGCTGGATAATTGATATACCTGCAACTAAGATAAAGAATATAACGGCTTTCGCCTGGGCAACTCCCTTACCTGTAAGAGACTGTCCGTAAAATGTGTTGTAAATGTTAAGTGCCAACATTTCTGTTGTCTTTATAACTGAACCATCCTTTAACTGTTCAAACGGCTGTCCGTTTGTTAAAGCTAAGTTCTGATCAAAAAGTTTAAATCCATTTGTTATTGTTAAGAATAAACAAATTGTAATTGATGGCATAATATTTGGAATTGTAACTCTTGTCAATGTCTGCCATTTTGTTGCTCCATCAATTTTTGCTGCTTCAATTAATTCTCCCGGAACTGCCTGCAAACCTGCAATATATATAATCATCATATATCCTACCTGTTGCCAGCACATAAGAATAATTAATCCCCAGAAGCCATATCTTGTTTCCATAAGAATTGAAGTATTAATTTTTCCTAAAACGCCATTGAAAATCATACTCCAAATATAACCAAGAACAATACCACCTATAAGGTTAGGCATAAAAAATGCTGTTCTGAATAAGTTTGCTCCCTTAATCCCCAATGTTAATAAATATGCTATTAAGAAAGCTAACACATTTATTATAAATAGGGATACTATTGCATACAAAGCTGTATACCAAAATGCATGTATAAATGACGCATCATTAAATGCATCCATATAATTTCTAAAACCTACAAAAGAAGCATCACCTATTGTAACAAATTTACAAAATGATAAATAAATACCTCTCAAGAAAGGATATATAAATCCAATGCAAAATGCTAAAAATGTAGGTGCTAAAAATAGAAGAAAGCATCTTTGAATAGGTTTGCGAAGAAGTTTAGAATTTACAGATGTTCCACCATTATGTTTTTTCTTTTTTCCTTTCACTTCAATCTCCTCCTAATTCTTATTCAAAATAGAATTTTCAAAATTTTTGTATTTTTTAATAAAGGGGCAGACACTGCCTGCCCCACAATGTGTTAATAATTTAATTATGATTTTATATTTATCAATCTAAAACCTTATTACTTGTTAGCTGCTTTGTACTGAGTAGCCCAGCCCTGAACGAATGCTGTCTTAACATCATCCCATGATCCACCTGCATCATATTTGTTCATTGCTGCTACAAGACTTGCTCTCCATTCATCTACGTTTGGTGTGTAGTTAAATGCCCAGTCTACATTGTAATTTCCTGCTTCAAGTAAATCGTTAGCATTCTTTAAGAATACGTTACCGCTGTCTGCTGCCTTCTTATAAGGGATTGCACCAAACTGTTCTGCCATAACTTTTGTTCCTTCTTTTGATGTTACTAACCATTTCATAAATTCAAGTGTTGCCTTCTGATCTGCTTTTGAAGCCTTAGCATTAACTGCCCAACAGTTTTCTGTTCCTGAACAAAGACCTGCTTTTTCTTCACCTTCAACTCCACAGTAAATTGGAATCATCTGCATATCATCGTCTGAAATTGACTTTTTCAAAGCATCATATTCCCATGTACCATTCTGGTAGAATACTGCTTCGCCCTTCTTGAATTCAGCTTCAGCATCGTAACCACCTGTTGCCAAAGTTTTCTTGTCGTATTTGCTGTTGTTGATATATAAATCCCAAACATTTTTGAAGTTATCTAAGTATGTTCCCTTAATTTCTGCAGGAGCTTCTTTCCATCCGTCATCTCTTCCTTCATAGAATAAAGACATATTAGCTAAATGTCCTGTGAATCTCCAAGATGAAGCGTCATCCATACCTGATGATGTAAATGCATCAAATCCAAGCTTGTCTGCTCTCTTGTGGATATCTTCTGCAACTGACTTTAATGAAGCGAAATCCTTAATGTCTGTAATTTCATATCCTGCTTTCTTAAGTAATTTCTTATTTACAATAATTCCGTAACTTTCATAACAATAACCCATTGACGCAACCTTGCCGTTTTCATCTTTTAAGTTAAATGCATCTGTACTTAATTCTTTGTAAACATCTGTATCTTTAAGATCGATGCAATAATCATCCCAAGTCTTAACTGCTGCCTGGTTACCAACAACAAATAATGTAGGAGCTGCTGATTTACCCATCTCAGATGTTAATGTTGAATTGTAGTTTCCTGAAGCTGCTGTAACTACTTTTACTTTTACTCCATTTTCTTTTTCGTATGTCTTTGCAATTCCCTGTAAAGCTTCATCTGCTTCCGGTTTAAAGTTTAACCAGTAAACTGAACCCTTTGAATCTGAGCTTGCTTTGTCGCTCTTTGAACTGCTACCGCAACCTGCTAATAACCCTGCTACCATTGTTGCACACAATGCTACACTTAATAATTTCTTACGCATATTCATTTCTCCTTTTTATTTTAAAATATGTATTTAGGTTATCCGTCATTTTCAAATAAATGTTGGTACTTACAATTTATTTGGAAACGTTTCCTATGTCCTGATAGTAGCACTTTTCGGAAACGTTTACAATACTATTTTCACCTTTTTTTCATAATTCGGCCTTTTAGCTAATTTCCAGTTCTTTCTTTTGTGCATATTGTATAGTATTAGTAACGTTTTTATATATTTTTTATGCATTTGGAATATATTTGTTATTTTTCTTTCTAGTGAATATGCTATTATATGAGGATGTTTTTTTTGTTTTATTGGTATTTTTTTTTGAGTTTTTTTCTTGATTTTTATAGTTTTCAGATACGATTTTAAAAGTATTTAATTCCATATATTTTAGATTTGTTTAATTCAGTTTTAAATCAAAACCACGCCTAAAAGACGTGGTTTGCTCTGAGGCTATAAGCCTCTGTTA
>OGYH01000789.1_pt1 | contig 31911 bp, 27 predicted proteins | sample 1576511 | NCBI WGS metagenome assembly OGYH01 (sample SAMEA3541522, study PRJEB24748) | human gut metagenome | biome: human gut; feature: human-associated habitat; material: faeces | place: China | collected 2012
GATGCTATTGCACTGTGCGTATGGTCATGATTTTGGAATGCCATATAGTTATACGGAATTATTGGAATTTTGGAAAGAACTGGAAAATCCGGATTCTGAATTTAGTAAATTTTACAGAGATACCATAACTTCAGAGGATCCAGATTTGAAAAAAGCTGCGACATTTATCAGAAAATTGCAGAACATTTTGCAGTCAGATAAAAAAGAGTCATTTTCAGAAAAAATAGATACGACATGGGCGGCAAGGGTATATAGATATGTTTCGTATATTACAGCAGAATTTGTACGGAAAAATCATGCCAGAAGAAGTATGGAAGCTATGGAAAAGTGTGGAATTTTAAAAGAAAACGGAGCTTCTAAAATAGACCCACGATTATATAAGATTATTGGCAAATGTTTCTATATGCATTCGGTGGATGATAGAAAAGAAATATTTGAACTGCCTCCGGAGGAGTCTGATGTAGAGTCTGGTCATTGTCATCCCAGATTTATCGCCTATATGTTACGTCTTGGGGATTTGTTGGATCTGAGCAGTGAGCGATTTGATGCACTCTCGTTATTACATTATGGGAAACTTCCGGAAATGAGTGAGTTACATAAGAAAAAGCATGAGTCGATTGAGCATGTACGTTATTCTGATAAAACAATTGAAATTGTTGCAAGATCAGATGATGAAAGAGTATGTAATATTACGAATGACTGGTTCGTATGGATTAAAGAAGAAGTGAATTTTCTGATATCACATTGGAGTAAAATTGCATCTGAGTCGATAGGAGGATGTACTTTAAGTGAACCGGATACGAAAGTATTTTTGAATGATGAACTGTTTAACCGGATAGAGGATTGTGAATTTAGAGTGGATAAAAATACGCTGATCGATTTAGTTATAGGACGCAATTTATATAAGACGAAATTTGAATTTATGAGAGAATATATCCAGAATGCACTAGATGCATCTAAGATGAAATTCTGGATAGAGTTAGAAAATGGTAATTTGGATTATTTCATAGAAGATGAAAAATTCCATAATGCTAAAAATCGTAAATATTTATTGCCGTTTGATATAGAGAATATGGCATTAAAGCAATATGCGATAGAAGTAGTTTGTGATTATGTTAAAAAGTATAAAGAAGATTCTGAGAGGCCGGAAGAAGTAATTCATATAGAAATTATAGATAAAGGAATAGGAATTGACAAAGAATGTATTAATGTAATTTCAAGTATCGGGACGGGGTGGAAGAAAAGAAGGCGTTATGCAGAATATCTGGAACGGATGCCGGAATGGCTGAAGCCGACGGGTGGATTTGGAATTGGAATGCAATCGGGATTTATGATTACCGATGCGATTTTTATTGAAAGCCGGACGGAATTCGAACAAAAAGGAAGATGGATAGGCTTATATTCTGAAGAGAATAACGGTCGTATAGAGGAAAGAGAAAGCCGATATAAAGCGTTAGGAACAAAGATTTCACTGGATGTTCCATATGAATGGTTTTCGGATATTGAAAATTACAAAGAATATGCGGAACCAGTCGCAAATGTAAAATATACAAGTGATTTTATGGATGCTGAAAAAATGTCAGAACTGGTGAGCCGATTTATTGAAAAATATTTAAGAGAAATTGTTGGAAATCCTCTATTTCCGATTATGTTAAGACAAAAAGGGAAAAAACCGGTAAGTATTTTGGGGTTCTGGAATGGAATGTCAAAGAACAGTGAAGAATATGAATACAATAATACTAAGTATCGGATCACATGGGAAGAAAACTTTGACGGGAAAAATATAGAAGACAAAAAGCTCGTTATTTGGGATATGACAAAAAATGTTGTATGTAGAGTGCTATTTAAAGAAAAGAACTTTATCGATATTCCAAAATTGAAGTGGTTTTTTAAAGGAGTACGTGTTTGGGAAGAGCGGGAGACAATTTTTGATTATATAGGAGAAGCGCAGATTGATATTCTGGGATTGAATGTCAAAGATTGTCTGACCGTGGACAGAAATAATTTTAGTAATAACTTTAATTGCGAGGAGATTTCAAATGATCTCGCAATTGTTTTGCTGAATTATCTTGTAGACCATGAACTTTTGCTGCAAAGAGATAGAATATCAGGGGTAATGGCATTGCGCGCTATTTTGGCATATAAATTTATTTCTGAAGAAAGAAAGAAAAAATTAGGAGATACATTAAAGAAAATTGATAAAAATAAAATTATGTCTATTATTGTATCGGAAGGTATGCCATTGCGTGTATATGGGGATAGTAGATTACAGCAGAAGGAAGGCTTTATTGATTCCAAAATGGGCATTTTGTCGATATATGATTTGTTGGCAGATGTCCTTTCTGAAAAAGATATTTATTGGACGGAGGAGAAGCTGACAGGAGAAGAAGAATATGAAATTATCTATGAAGGACGGGAAAAGCTTTGGTCGTTTGATGAAAAAGAAAAGTTTAATAATTTATTAGTACCTTTACGAGAAATATTTGAAAAATATTACACAATTAATGTAAAAACATTAAAATCAGGAAAAGAAATATTTTATTATTCCAAAGATGTTTCTGGAAATCGAAAACCGGAATCCAAAGAAAAAATCTTCGAAATAGAAGGAAATCTCAGGCAGATTTTTACGTTCAAAAGTGACTATTTTGAACCTTTGCATGTAAGAAAAATTCCATTTTTTACAGATGCGGAATTTGACAAATTAAAAAAGAAAGATGATTCTACAGAAGAATATAATATCATTATTTCTCCAATTCATGCAGTGTTTAGTGATCAGGATTCTTTGGTTTCATTAAAAGACGCCGTGGAGCCGGAGGAAGAGTATGTATGCAGAATGACGGACAAACCAATGTATGATAGATTGGTGGATTGGGTAGTCAAATGGCAGAAAAATCCGAAAAAATATAACGAAGCTGAGATTAGAGAAGCTTATGAAGAGTTGATTCGTTTTATTTATAAAAATTCAATAGAGCCAAAATTAAAATAAAAAGTGCTTAGCAGACAGCGATAGAGCGGGATGTCTTATGATGAGATATTCCGCTCTATTTATAAGCATTATATAATTTCGATGTGATTTTCAATTAAAGTGTATGTAGAATTTTCATAATATGAAAGTCTCTTTATAAATTATATGCTATGATAAGAGAAAAGATGACAGGAACGAAATTAAAAAACAGGAGAAAAGCTTATGGATTATAAAGATACAAAAATATGGAAAAAATTTATAGAAAAATGTAAGAATGAAAAAGAAAAAATAGAAGTCGAAGAATTATGTGAGCAAGCGATTGAAATGATGAAGCTGGCAAGGGATACATTTCCTCGTTATACACTGCATGATGAAAGACATTTATTCAATGTTCTTAATATAATGGGACAGCTGTTGGAAGGGTATGAAGATAATCTTACAGCAAGTGAATGTGAGATGTTAATATTAGCAGCATTTTACCATGACGTGGGAATGTGTTACACAGAAGAACAAAAGCAGGAAAAACTGCGGGGATATCAATTTGAGCAATATCTGAATAGTAATCCGGATAAATACTTAAAAGTAACTGAAAAATCAGACGTGCCGATAGAAATACAACTTGATTTTTTTAGAAAAATTCATCATACAAGAGTGACAGAGCTAATACCTGAAATGGAAACAGATATTCAGATACGGAGAGATTATCTTGTGAAAATCTGCAAAAGTCATGGAGAAGACAGAAGAGTAATAGAAGAACTGGAGTATGATTCACACTATGAGGTGGATTGTAAGTTGTGTGCTGTTTTGTTAAGAATTGCAGATATACTGGATTTTGATATTACAAGAACACCAAAGGTATTATATGAAATTCAAAAAATAGAATTATCGGGAGACGAAGCTGCCGTTAATGAATGGAAAAAGCATATGGCTTCGCGGGGAATAAAAATCAATGTAGAAGAAGACAAAATCAGTTTTAGTGCGGTCAGCGAGAATATGCAGATTGAGCATATAATAGAAGAATTTTTAGATTATATAGAAGAGGAAATAGAAGGATGCAAAAAAATACTTTTACAACACGCAAGTGGAAGATGGAAAGAATTTTTACTGCCGGCCAAAATCGAAAGAAATATTGAAAGAAGAGGGTATCGTACAGGTGAATATTGCATAACTCTAGATGCACAAAGAACGATACAATTATTAGTGGGGAATGACTTGTATATGGAATCAAGTGTTTTCGTACGTGAATTGCTTCAAAATGCATTAGATTCTGTCAGAGCGAGAAAAATGCTTGATCATGAATGGAATCATGAACAGGCAGAGATAATACTTGATACATGGTATGATGCACAGAATAATCAATGGTACCAAATCAGTGACTGTGGAATAGGTATGTCAGAGGAGACGATTAAAAATTATCTTCTTAAGATTGGGCGATCTTATTATCAATCTGATGAATTTAAAATGAAAAGATATAAACATAAAAATGATAGTTTTAGGCCAATAAGTAAATTTGGAATTGGAATATTATCATGCTTTTTACAAGGAGATAGATTGGATATAAGTACCAGACATTATGAGACGGGACATGGGATACGATTCTGTATGACTGGATTGGAGGGATATTATACTGTTTCGGAAGAAGAAGCCGGAGACAGAGGAAGTGCCATGCCCGGAAGTGAAGAATCAAAGTGGGTATACAGGCAAAATGTCGGAACGACGATTGCTGTCAGATTACGGGATAGTATTCCCAAAAGTTTGGAAGATATATTGCTAAAGTATGTATGTTTTCCGGACATAACCGTAACATATAAAAAGAATGAAACATGTCAACATATGTTTACAAAGCAGGAACTTTTTCAATTTGTTAATAGAAATCCGCAGATAGAATTACCGCTTTCAGAGGAAATGATACAAAAAACGCAGGTAGATATTCCTTTGTTGAAATGGAAAACAACACCGAGGATAGTAATAGGCTGTACAAATTTGAATCAGTTAATACATTTGGACAATGATAATATATCAGGAGTGGATTTTCGAGTTGAATTTGGGGGAGAACATAATATTTACGCAAAAAGGAAAATAATGGATGTGAATATAACAAGAGATCTAGAAATAAGATTTGAAATTCAGAGAGATAAAATAGATATAATATTAAGCATAAGTTGTGATTTTAGGAGTACAGAAGAGAGCTCTTTGGATGAGTTATATGAGAGGTATAAAAATAGCAGGGTTGAGATAAGAGAAGTTGCAGAACAAATTGAGAATGGAGAAACAGATTATATAAATTGTGAGGATGAGATAACACAAAATATACTATTTTTATTAAATTCTTTAAAAATGAAAAATGAATATAGTAAATTGCAAATGCCTTTATGTAAAAATTTGGAAGCAAATACATTACTAAACAAAATCATATTTCCGAGATGTGGCAATAATAAAAGCAAGCTCGAAAATGGAAAAACAGAGATTGCATTCGATGGAATTCGTGTACAAACAGGGTATGATACTGCATATGAAGGAAATAGTTATTTCAGATATACAGTAATATTGTTAAGTGGAGAATATCAGCCGACATTAAGTCTCAATAGAGAATATATTACAGACATGCCAATAGAGGCAGCGGGATATTTGGAAACAATAGGATACAAGATTGGCAATCATGCAATTGCAGGCAAATGTCTGCGATATAAAGAAATGATATTGAAAGATTATGAAAATATATATTATGAGAAAAATCTTTGGAAAACTATCGAAAAGACAAAGATAATTTCATATAATCCGCAGATGACAATACAACAATTAAAAGAGTGCTTGGAAAAAGAAGAGAAAATATATGGTATAAGGTTAGAAGGTTTCTCAAATTTAGTTGCAAATTTTTATTATGAATACCAGTTTGAATTCTTGATGATGCTTACAAGAATAATATTACAAAAAGAATTTGAAATAAGATGGTATTGGAATAGCAATCGATGCAGAGAGTATGTGGTGACAGGAATTCGAAAAACGGAAGTTGTGGAAGAAGAAGTATACTTTCCACCGTTGATGTTTGTGAAAGCCATAGATAATGATTCCACAATATTAACCGAGAGATCTGGAGAGTGGAGAGAATCGTTTAATGCAGATCATCCGTTTTCAAAATGGTTATTGGAGAATGCCGCATTTTTATATAAAAAGAAAAAAAGTATTTTGCAGAGAATAACAACGGAACTATGTACTGATTATTATGATGAAATGATAGATGAGGTAAATTCTTTGTTAAAGGAACTTGAGATATCTGCGAGAATTTCGATACCAAAAGAAGTTTTTCTGAAAGAAGATGATTTTGTGGGAATAGATCTTACGTTGAGATGAATGTGGAAAAATTATGGAATTCTATAGATTAAATATTACTTATTACTGCAGATGTATTCACATCAGATATATGTACAGAAATTAATGATCTGCATCAGTCAGGAAAAAAGATTCCGGAGATTATGAAACTTACAGGTCTTTCCAGAGCATCGGTTCATTCCTATTTACCCTACACTAAGGGGCTTTATAATGCAGCAGAGATAAGTTTAAATGCGGAGCGATGCCGGACATATAAGATTCGACAAGAGCAGGTTCGGCTTCTACAGGAAATGCCATCAGAGGAAAATCTGTGGCAGACTGTTATTGCATTTCAGGATTATCCATTTAAAACGGAAACAGGATTACCGTTCCGATATAAATTAAAGATTGGTAAAAATGGGGAGTATAACAGAGAGCTGCTGATAGACCGAAGAGAGAAGAGTAAGAGTCTTGCCTGGAGTAGTGTGGTGCTGGCATTTGAAAATAGTAAGAGGATTTCAGAAGAAGTGAAGAAACCGAAAGCACTTGGAGATATTAGAGGAGTTTCATATATTTATCCGATACTATGGCGATTTGGCTTGATTAGAGTGCCGGAAGCAATAGAGAAGAAAATGGGAAGGCAGAGATAAATCCGATCTCTGCTTCATTGCCTGCAAGTGATTAGATTAACATGAATATATTAAAGAGTTTCTCGTAAAATAGAAAATGCATCAATAATTGCTGAAAATGAATGGTTTATCAGTGGGAATTTTGAATGCATTGTTGTTTGAGTCGCATCTAGGAATTCCATTGAAGAAAAATTTGCATTATTTTGATAAGGAATTATTGATTGAAGAACTGGTTGCAATGACGGAGTGGCTGGATGAATAGGAAATCCTTTCAGGAATTGCGTTGGATTATAGAGTGAAAAGTTTGGATTCTATACTTTTAAAGTATGAACGTTATTACCCAGACAATCAGACGTGAAAAGTATTCAATGATATTTTAGGATTTCGAGCATTTTGTGGATACGGAATAGGAGTTTAAGACTCTTGTTATAGGGTTTCGTCCGTAATGTTGGCTTATCCGCCGCTAGGTGTCACACTATCAGGTGTCAGGTGCCATCAAATTTTTACAGCACATAACTTAAAAGTACCATCCTTTTGCATTTACAGTATTGCCATCAACATTCCACATATGCTAAAGTAGAGAAAAGCATATTTCTTAATGAATTCTAAGGTGCGATGCGCCATCTATATTCTAATTACATTTCAGAAATCTATGCTTTAATACCAAAAAACATGTAAAAAGCAGGAGAGGACTGAAAGTAGTTGGGGTAAGTTCCTTCTGCAAGAAGGAGGAAACAAATAAATACTGAGTTGAAAAATGCTGTATTATCGACTGACATCAAGGCACAGTATGACGAGTGTGTCAAGAAATTGCTGGGACGCAAGATTATACTTGCTCACATTTTAGCAAAATCAATAGATGAATTTCGTGGAATGCGCCCGGAAGAAGTGGTCCATCTGATTGAAGGAGAGCCACTTATAAGTAAAGTTCCGGTCGAGCTGGGACTTACAAATAAGATTGTCGGAGTAGATGAAAAAGGAAATGAAATTGTAGGATTGAATACAGAGAATTCGGAAGTTTATGCAGGATATGTGCGATTCGATATTATCTTTTACGTACGAACCAAAGATGGAGCTTCGCAGATTATCATAAATATCGAAGCACAAAAGACAGACCCTACAGATTATGATATTTTAAATCGTGCAATCTTTTATATCAGTCGGATGATTTCGTCGCAGAAGAATCGCGAGTTTAAAGGAAGCAATTACAACGACATTAAGAAGGTATATTCAATTTGGATATGTATGAATATGAAGGAAGATTGTATGAATCATATTCATTTGACAAATGATGTAATCATGGGCGATTATAAGTGGAAAGGAAAACTTGAACTGCTGAATATCATCATGGTAGGAGTATCTGGAAAATTATCTGATAAAAATGAAAACAATAAATTACATCGATTGTTAGGAACATTACTGTCAGAGAAACTAAAAGTAGATGAAAAATTGGATATACTTGAAAATGAATATGATATACCAATGGAAGAATCAATAGAGGAGGAAGTGAAGACAATGTGTAATCTGAGTGAGGGAATTGAAGAAAGAGCAATGGAGGCTGGCAGGAAAGCGGGAATTGAAGAAGGAAGAAAGACCGGTCTTGAATTGGGAAAAAAAGATCTTCTCAAACAGCAAGTTCAGAAGAAATTGCTGAAGGGGAAGGATATCGATGTGATTGCAGAAGAGTTGGAAGAAGAGGTTGCTGTAATTGAAAAAGTTATTGTGGAGCTGGAGCAGTAGCTTTACAAAAGAGATTGTGTCTAGGAGTTGCTGCAAAGGTAGATGAATAATCTGCTTTGCAACAGCTCCTATCTTTTGAATGATATGGTTGGATTAACATATAAAGCTATCATAATTAAGAAAAAAAAGTAAAATATTTCTTTTTTGGAATATTGAAAAAATATCGGATTATAGAATATAATGCTTTCCAAAATATTACAAATATGTTAAGATTAAGTAAAAAGTGGTCGAAGGAGAATGTGTTATGGAAAAAGCCAGTTTGTCACAATTAAATGAAGACGAATTTTGTCAGGAGATTTTGCGAAGAATCACATGGATTATGAATCAAAAAGGAATACGACAATTAGAGCTAGCGAAGATGAGTCACATTGGTCAGTCGACACTTTCAAAACTAATGAAGGGTGAAACTCGGTTAACACTTCAGAATATATATCGCATTTGTGACAGTCTGGGCATTACAATGGAAGAATTGTTTGCCGAAGACTTTGGAATAAAAAGTGTATCAGAGTATGAAGGAGTTCGTTCGAAAGCAAGGGCTCTGCTCAATGAGAATTATATAGATACTCAACTGCTTTTAAGAGATACATCACATCCTGCATTTCGTGGATATGTAGAGAACAAATTATATTTTTATTGTTTTTCGACTGTTTCATCAGAGGCTTCATCGATATTGGAGGGTGAGATCGAATTCAAAGCCAAAGATGGGTTTTGTCGGGCAGAATTATCATTATACACAGGGAAAACAGATATAGAAGGAAGGAAGATTGTTAAAAAATATTGCGGAGAGATGCTGATATCAATAACGATGGCGAATTGCTACTGTATTATGGTCAATACAGAAATAGGCGAGATATGTTCATTATATTTCAGACATTTTTATCTGTTTAATCAAGAACTACTATGTCGAGTTGGTTCTTTACAATCAACCTCGAGTGGTGAGAATAAGCTTCCGGTTGTGCAGCGGGCACTGCTGTCCAAAGTAAAGTTACAGGTATCCGGAGATGACACATCGGATTTGGCATTTTTAAGAGGTCAATTAAAAATGAATGACTCTGTAATCAGAATTAAGGAAGATGAGATGCGAGAAATACGTGATTTGGTAGTAAGCCAGGAATTACAGAATTTTTTGGACGAATGTGAGAATCTGGCTGATAAACAGACATATTTAAAAATAGAAGAATCAAAAATTAAAGCAATGGATTCTTTTTCGATAGAAACAAAAGCAGAGGGGATTGCTCTCTTAAGAGAAAAATCAAGTGCCAGACGATATACAAAGGTCAGCTCGAAGGCAGATGAGTATACGTTTGCTTATATTTCTGGAAAACAAAGAATAGGGGAAAAGGAATAATAGAACAAGATGCGGTGTAGATAAAGAGGTGAGTTACCAATGGGGAGTGCGGTAAAGCGAGGGAAAGATACGAACCGAGTGTCGGCGAAAGAACGGCCCTCGTCGAGGAAAGCGTCAAAGAAGGCAAAAAGAATATTATATATAGGACTCTTACTCGGGTTAGTGATTGGTGGAGTGACATGCTATTTATTTAAAAGTGAAAAAGCAATTGAAAAAGTTAGCGCTGGAATGTTCATAATAGTTGGTGCAGCAGCTGTTGTTTTAAATGCATTTTCAAAAAAAGAAGATCCCGAAAAAGAAGATCCCGAAATGGAGTGGTTAAGAGCTTTGAAAAAACAGCTGTCCCCATTTTTTGCGATAGCAATGATAAGTGCCGGAACAGTATGGGTGATTTGCTTTGGAAAAGGGGCTTTCCTTGCGGAAGTAAATGAAACGGAGAAAGATCAAGTGGCAAGTGAAAAGGACACTTCAAAGGAAGAAAGTACAGAAGAACTACCGGTTACTTTAATCCGAAATGAAAAATCATTTATATGGGAAAATGATATATATATCGAGGACCTTTCGGTATACTATACCGGAGAAAGTGAGAAAATTACGGATGAACAGCAAATTACATATAGATGCAATTTGTTAGAGGAGTATAGAAACAACCGATCGGAAAGTGCAACACAGGTAAATCAAGAAGAATTGAGCTCACGGAATTATGAAGAATTGACACAGGAGGCAAATGAATATTATCAGGCGTTTGAGTTCTGCAATACAAGTGGTTTTGATGATAGTGTTAAGTTGACGAATCTTAAATGTTCGAAGAAGGCGAGAATAAATGCCAATTCGTATAAGAAAAATTCGGAGAATCAAAGATTGATAGCAGTCCAGATTATTGACATTGGACAAATAGAAATAAAGTCTGTAGAAGAGACATATGAGCCGGCATTGGAATGGGAAATCAAAGGATACGGACAAGCATTAGTAGAAATAAATGATGCGGAAGACGAAGAGGCACGACAGGCAGGGCAGGAACAATTACAAATAATCGAAGATAGCATTAAAACTTCTTATGACAATCTAGCAGATTCAGGAGACGATGAAATTGCTACGAAAGCCAAAAGAATGCAACAGGTGATGGAACAAAAATGAATACGAAAGAAAAACAGGTTTTCACGGAAATATGATTTTGAAAGATATGTGAAAACCTATTATTATATACATGCGATTGGATTGACAACATTAATATAGAATAGAAAAAGGTGAAATTATATGATTAAAAAAAATAAAAAGATAACAGAAGATGAAAAAATAGCAATGGAGAAATATCTTCAGGAGATTGTAGATGCGTATCATAGTGGGGCAGAAAACAATGAAGAAATTTCATTGAGAAGACTTGCGAATGAGTTTGATATTACACTAATGAAAGCAAGGAAATTGCTAATTACGGCTGGGGCGTATCATTCGGACTTGAGTGATTATATAAATCAATTGAAGGAAGAAGGAAAATCAGTAGAAGAAATTATGCAGCTTACTAGATTGAGCAGATCATCGGTGCATTCTTATCTACCTTATACGAGAGCAATCTATAATACAAACGAAGCAAGTGCATATGCGGAAAGATGCCGTTTATACAGACAGCGGAAAAATGCTGTGATTGAATTGAAACAATGCATTTCAAAGAAAAATCAAGCATTGGAAGAGGTAGTATGGCAGACGATACAATTGTTTAGCAGATATACATTTACAACAAAAAAGGGTGTGAAGTTTCGATATATCATAAATAAAGGAGCGGTGTGTGTGCTTGGGAAAGATGTGGATATTACAAGAAATACGGTGAATGTGGCAGTGAATATGGTGATGGAGAAGGGAAACTTATCAGAGATGGAATGGTTGAGACTGTATGGGGGTGCGTATTTGGAAGTGATTTTTGAGAGGATAGGGATGATTTGATTAAAAGGACGCTAAATAAATATATTAGCAAATGGAATATGCAATTGTTGTAGGGGAGCATTCGTGTTACAATACAAGTATATTTTAGGGAAAGGTAAGAAGAAAAATGGCAGAATCACTGTTAGAGATTTATAATCAGATTAGTATTCAACAATATAAAACAGATATGGGATTTAAGTCATTGGTAGAAGGAGTACAGGATAATATTTTTGTGATTCCAGAATATCAAAGAAAATATCGTTGGACAAAAGAACAGGTTGAGGAATTGGCAACTTCTTTGATTCGTGATTTGCCGATTCCTCCAATTTATACATTTCGAAATGAATTGGGACAGTTAGAAATTTTGGATGGTCAACAGAGAGTGATGAGCCTTTTCTTTTATTTTATTTGGAAAGTTCTTCAAAGGTCCGAAGGAGTCGGTGTTTGATTACAGTGACTTAAATGTAAGAAATGATTGTACGTTTGAAGAAGCATTGGAAGAAAAATATGATAATATAGTTCCAACTTAGTTTTTTATGACACTAAACGGAGAAAAATATGATATTAGCTACGAAACGCTTCCAGTGATGCTTAAAAGAAAGATTGATTATAGATCGATATCGGTGATTGAAATTAAAATATCATAAATTGAAAAGAGAGATGTGACCTTACATAAAATTTTTACCAATTTAAATAATGGCGGGACAAGACTATCCAATCAAGAATTGAGGAATGGAATTTATCCATGTGAATTCAGCCGAATGATTAATTCTCTGAATAAGCAAAATAAAAATTGGAGAAAATTGTATGGCAGAATTGATGAAGAGTGTAAGGATATAGAATTTTTATATCGTTTTTGTGCTATGAAGAAATATGTAGAATATGATGGAATTAATTTTAGGGTAAATAATTATAAAAATTCCATTAATAAATTGATTGATTGTTTCGCGGAAGCAGCTTATGATTTTGAATATGAAGAAGTTATGGGATATCAGCGGAGTTTGAAAACATTTATTGACCTTCTGGAAATTTCAAAAAAATATTTTTCAAAGACATTTTTATTAGAAGGATTGTTTGTCGTTTGGGCTAAGACTAGCATAGGACAGATAAAATTTACAGATGAGATTTGTAGTAAAATAGAAAAAGATAAGAAGATAAAGGAAACACAACAGGGGGGAACTGTTTCTATAACAAATATGAAGCGGTATTTAATCATAAAGATACTTTTTACTATGGTGGACCTAGGGCAATAGAAGATTTATACAGCAATTATTGTGGGCAAGTAGAAGCGCTGATGAATGAGTTCCTTCAGATATCATTTGCAATACGGCAGGGAGAGGTAGGATGGAATGTATATATCAATAATGAAATTGTTGAATTGTCTAGTGGTTATCAGGCATTGATTCGTATTTTTATGGAAATATTGTATTTCTCTGATACAAAATCAAAAGGAACCATTGTTATTGATGAAATAGACGAGTTCCTATCAGTAAAAAATAGTGGAAAAATATTAGGGTTTTTAAAAAATAAATTTCCTGAATTGAATTTTGTTGTTACAACGCATTCGGCAGATTTGATTGCAAATGCAGAAGAAACGAATTTGATTTTGTTGTATGGAGAAAATTTTGAGATATTAGATGCAGGGGATTTTTCTAGTATATCGCAAGTGTATGACATTTTCAGTGTCTTTTTTTGAACAAAAAAAATGATAAAGAAAAGCGAGACGAGATATTAAGAAGACTTTTTAACAATAAAATGTCAGAAATTTGGAATTCTGAGGATGAAGCTGAATTAGAAAAAATGAAAGCGGAGAAAATTAAGAGAAACTAGCGATAATCATTGTATGTATTGTTATTCGTTGTTAAAGAATGACCGGGTAAATATTGGACATTTGGAACATAGTATAGAGCAAAAACTTGATGAAGAACATTTGACAGAATGTACCCCTAATATTGCAATAGCCTGTCCTAATTGCAATTTGTCTTTAAAGCGTGTAGGAGAACAGGAAAGATTAGAAAAACTGGAAGAGGCAAAAAAAGAATTTATATTAGAAGTGCAATGTGATGGAAAAGAATGCAAGGTTGAGTGTGAAAGTTATAAGAAGTTAAAAAAGGAATACTGTAAGAAATCAAGAATTATTTTACAGCCGTTTGGAGTAAAAGGAGAAAATTCGAATCAGGAATATAGAATACAATATGATGTATATAATGCCGAATTTGTACCAAGTCAAAAATATTCTTATTCAGATGAGGATATAGATTATATTGAACATCATATCAATCAATTTAAGTTAAACGACGTGGGATTCAAAACGAAGGCGTTAGCAGATTTTGTGGAGGATGTTATAGAAGCAGACGGAAAATACAGAGAAAATAGTGAATATCCTAATTATATTGTTGATTTGTTCAAAGAAAAGATAAAAGGAATGGAGCAAGAAAAAGTATTGAGGTTATGTGAACAAATACATATTAAAAATATTACCTTATTTAGAAGCTAATCTGATAGTGTAGAAGGTATTATGAAACAAATGAGTTGAATTGTTCTGTGAAGAAAGAAAATGAAAGCTTCTCTGCAATTTATATACAGAGAAGCTTTCATAGAAAAAATATCAAATTTTATGCTTCCGGGATGTTATAGAATCCAATCAAATTCGACTCGATATAGACATCAGGATTTGTGATAGAGTAACGAACTCCTGCCTGAGCAGCAAGATTTACAACAACAGTTGGTTTATAATCTGCAAAGATCTGAGCAATCAAAGGCTTGTCAGCAATGGAACCTTTGATAAATTCCCAGGAAGAAGTGGAATGTTTCTGAGCTTCTTCCGTTATTTTTTCTAAACTATATTCTTTAGATGAGATGGCACCGATATATTCAAAAAACAATCAAGGATGAATTGTTGTCAGAATATCCGTATATGCCATGTACGTTAGAAAAAGCGAAGGCATTAGAGAGACAACATAATCATAAGGGGGATGTTCAGAATATATCGGAGATGTATTGGGAAGAAGCGTATGATATTATTGTAGAAGAATATTGTAGGGGGAACAATAATCAATTCAATGGAGAAAAGATATAAAGTCTGAAATGAAAGAAGGAAGGCTATTATGGCGAAAAACAATGAGAATGCTGCAAAAATACTAGATTATTGGTTTGCATTAGATTTTTTATCGCACTTTTAATTCGTAAACACTGCTGTTTTCATCGGGATGGGCCCATAAATAAAATAAAAAGGCATAAAGAAGATTGGGCTAAAGGAAAATCTAAATACAAAACCATAGAGACATTTATACGGTTAGAGAAAAAGGATATTGCAACAAGGCAACTTTATGATGAAATTTATGAAGAAGCCAAATCTTGTGGAATGAAAAAGTGGGGGAATCTTACGGTATATATAGGCAGGGTAAAGAGGGAAAAGTGTATTGAGTGCATATCAAATATATTATCACTTCCTTCAGAAGCTGATAATAGGGTGGAAAAGAGTTCGGAACGTATTGCTTGGGCAAGTCTCCAGCTTTCACCAGAAGGAAAATATATTGAACATTCGTTATCACTTTCAACTATTTTATGGGCATTAGATGAAATAAAAGTTTCGAAGGAAAAGCTTTCAGAAGCCTTAGATAATCAAGAATATACGTTAGCAGTAGAAACATTAGAAAACAGATTTTTTGATAAAGATAAAAGAGCAGAAGTAGAAAGTGAGAAAAAATTAGATACAAATAAAGTTAATATAGCATCAGATGGAAAGATAGAAGAGATTCAGAGATTTGATATTACAGCAGTTACTTTAAAAACGTTACAAGAATTATTCAAAGAAATTGAAAGAAGATATATCAAAGACAATATTGAAAATACTGTTGATGAAAATGATAATTATGAGGAAATATATGGAATAAGCTTTCAATTGTTTAAAGATGAGGAGACAAAATACAAGAGGGAAGCAGATAATTATTTGGGGTTAGAACAAAGCTATTTTTCGAATGACATAAAGATGGTGTTGGATTTAGCTAGGAATGATGAGCTTTCAAAAGATAAGTATTTGGGAGAAGATATACAAGAATACATAACAACATTAGTGAATTCAAAGAAAAATGAAACACGAAGACTAGATATGGTGAGACCTGATAATGGGAATTTGGTAAAATTTAAAAGTAATCTTTCTAAATTATTAAGAATTCAAAATGCACCTTTGGGAAAATGGCCATCTAGATTTATGCCGGCTTTCATGCAGCAAATGGCAATTAATTTGGCTATTGGAAAGGGAACATCACAGCTTTTTGATGTTAATGGAAAAATTTTTTCTGTTAATGGACCTCCGGGAACAGGAAAAACTACATTGCTTAAGGAAATAGTAGTAAATAATATTATTGAAAGAGCTTGTCTATTAGCAGAGTATGATAATCCAGATGATGCGTTTGTTCAATGTGATTTTATTCATGGCGATAAGGAGGAAAATGCATATTCAAAATATACAAGACACTGGCATCGTCTAAAAAACGATGAAATAAATAATTATAGTATACTCGTAACATCGTGTAATAATGCTGCTGTCGAAAACATTTCAAAAGAATTACCAAAAGGGGTTGTGGGGGATTTAAAAGCCTTAGAGAATGATTCTGTAGAATTGCGAAATGAGTTGGATTCTGTTGCAAAATTATTCGACCCTAAACAATCGGATATGAAAGAAAAAACATATCAAGAAGAGGTATATTCGGATATATATTTTACGAGATATGCTCAAACATTATTAGAAACAGAGGATGTATGGGGGCTGGTAGCTGCACCACTTGGAAAAAAATCAAATCTCAGTGATTTTTATAAAAAAGTTCTATATCCTCTATCCAGAGATTTTTATACAAAGAGAGGGACAGCTGAAGAGAGAGTGACAAAATATAAAAAAGCAAAAGCGGATTTTCTCAACCAATTAGAAGTTGTCAAAGAGCAGCAAAAAAGGCTATCAGATTTAGGTGATTTGTTCGATTCCCTAGTTGAGGCAGAGCATGATAAGGAAGAAGCGAAAGAACAGGTTAGAATATGGAAATTACGATGCGAGGAATTACGTGCTTCTTCGGAAAAAGATATATTAAAATTAACGCAACAGCTTTCTTTTGCAACTGAAAAAGTGGAAACATGTGAAGATATATTAGGGGAAATTCGGCAGAATATTGAAGACAAGCAAGAAAAGAAAAAGAAAACACATGATTTAATTAAACAGTTGCTGGAAGAAGAATTTTCTAAAAGAAATTCAGTGTGGATATTTACAAAATTATTTAATAAAGAGAAATATAATGTAGCAATGCAATTGGCAGATGAGTATAAAAAAGATGCTGATAAACAAAGAAAAATTGAGCTTGAATTGGAACAAGATCTTGAACAGTTGAAGAAAAATGAACAGCAGAAGGAAGAGATAGTTGCTATAGCTAGAAAAGAAGTAGACGAATTAGAACAAAAAATTGATAACATAAATGAACCGATGAGAGTTGCTGAAAAAAATAAAAGTGATGCAGAAATAGAAAGTCAAAGGACAGAACAGCAGTATCAGAATCAGAAAATGAAAATAGAAACAAAACGAGCAATTCTTTCGAAAGCATCAGATGTAGATGAAATGGTTATCTTAGATGAGAAATTTATGCGGGATTTATTATCAGATGATATAGATGTAGCAACTAAGGCTCAAGTGGATAATCCGTGGTTCACGCAACGCTATAATCGTGAAAGAGAAAAATTATTTGCATTGGCGATGCGAATGAATAAAGAATTTGTGATTTCATCAAAGAAATGTAGAGATAATTTTAATACGTTATCACAGTATTGGGGATTCAAAGAAGGTGATGAAAAGGAAAAAATAATATTTCATAAAGAAGATAGAGAGAATATGGTTGCATCTTTGTTTCAAACTCTTTTTTTACTTGTTCCAGTTATGTCTTCTACATTTGCTTCCATAGGAACTTTATTAAAGGATGTAAAAAAACCAGGTAAAATTGGTTTACTGATAGTAGATGAAGCAGGACAAGCACAACCACAGATGGCAATAGGAGCATTGTATAGAAGTCGAAAAGCTATTATTGTTGGAGATCCAAAACAAGTAGAGCCGGTAGTAACGGATGATTTGCTGCTATTGAAGCATGCCTATAATAATATGCTCATCAAGCCGTATCAAAGCAAGACAATTTCGGTACAGAGTTTTGCAGATAAGCTTAATTTATTTGGAACATATTTAGATAATGGATCAGATTATCCAGAATGGATTGGATGTCCATTGCTTGTACATAGAAGATGTATATCACCAATGTATGAGATTTCTAATCAATTGTCGTATAATGGTATAATGAAGCAACAAACACGTCCGCCAAAGAAGGAAGTAGCTAAAAAATTTATATATGATAAATCACAATGGATAAACATTGAGGGAAAAGAAAAAGGAAATAAAAATCATTATGTAGAAGAACAAGCAAAGAAAGTATGTGAAATGCTAGAAGTTGCTTTTGAAAAAGATCCAGAACCCAGTCTCTACATAATTAGTCCGTTTACTACAGTGATTTCTGGAATAAAGTCCTATATTAAATCGTACTGTAAGTATAATCCTAATACAAAGATAAATGAGGAGTATATGCTAGACTATGATCAAAAGAGGATAGGAACTGTCCATACCTTCCAGGGAAAGGAAGCGAACGAGGTTATTTTCTTATTAGGCTGTGACAATTCCCGGGAAGCAGAAGGTGCCATAAAATGGGTAAATAAAAATATCGTGAATGTTGCTGCAACGAGAGCTAAGTTCAGGTTATATGTTATAGGAGATGAAGCTGCTTGGAATAAATCTCCATGTGTAAGTGAAGCAAAAAGAATAATGGATATCTATGCAATTAAAGAGATTAAAAATATAATTGAAAAGGGATTGCCAGACGAGGAAAAAAAGAAAGCCTTATTAAATGCTTCTAATGCTTTACCATCCGTTACTCAGTTTATGACAATCAAAACAGAGGGAAAGGAAAGGATTTTAGATTATAGGTTTGATACGACTAATTTAATTCAAGGATTAACCAAAGAATTTATAAAAAATGATTTATCAAAAGAACAGCTCGAAAAATTTGGATTCAAATCAATGAAAGATTTGGAAATGTTATCTCAGAGCGTAAGAGCTAATGTTGTGTTGGGAATGAAATTATTTTATCTTCTTGAGCCGGTTTATAAAATCAATCATGATATGGATGCTTCTTGTTGTGCGATACTATTCTGTAAAGCAATGGAATTACAAATGAAAGATTGCTTTATAAAAGGACTAAAAACGGTGTTGCCGGAATTTGAAATAAAAGGATTCGGAAAAGGACGCACAAAAGTGACACTGAAAGATGCAGAAAATAAAGAATTAACCTTAGGTACTTTTGTCATGATTATTCGAAGTAATCGTGAAACTCTTGGTCAACATATGCAGAATATAGGAAATACAGATTATGATCAAGTATGGTGGAGACTATTTGATGAGAGACTTAGTGAGTGTACAATCAGAAGAAATAAATGTTGCCATTCAGGGGTGTTTAATTGGAAGGAATTGTCATATTTACTATATGATATGTTCAAAAAGCATGAAAAGAAGAATATCGGTGGAGTGATATTTGAGAGCATGGTTGGAACTAAGTTATAGCTGAATACCAAGCGCACGGGTCAGACCCCATGAAAGATATATAAACTCATTAGACTATATTGACTAAACATATCATGAATGATATAATGGCGAAAAGTTTAATGGAGTGAAGAGTTATGGATAATACAATAAAGGTCTATAAAGAGGAGAAAGAATTAAGAGAAAAGCGTTTGGTAGCGTATGCAAAAGCAATACGGGAAAAGGTAGAGAATGATTCGGAGCAGGTAATCAAAGAACTGGTAGAGGAGAGATACCGTCAGAAGAAGACGCAGCAGGAGATCGCGGATATAACCGGAGTAAGGGCATCGAATATTGCCAGATTCGAAAGAGCAAGCTGTATGCCGACCCTGATCATGTTGGAGAAGTATGCGAATGCGTTGGGGAAACATATAGAGATCAGAATATGTGAAGACGAGGAGTAGCGATCAAAAGTTCGCTATTTCTCGAAAAAATCATAAATGATAGTATCGTAAAACAAAGGATAAATAGAAAGAAAGAAAAAGCGTGGCGAGAAGAAAGAGAGAATGGTTTCCAGGAGCAATGTATCATATTATGCACCGGGGAGTAAGAAGAAAAGACCTTTTTGAAGAGGAGATGGATTATCAGGTTTTTCTGGAAATCCTAAAATCTGGATTGAAAAAATATGAGAGTATTTTACATGCATACTGTTTAATGACGAATCATATTCATCTATTATTGAAAACAACAGATATCGAAATTGGAAAATTTATGAAGTTCTTATCTGAGAGATATGCAATGTACATGAATCATAAATATCTTTATCGGGGACATGTATTCGAGAGTCGTTATAAATCATGTTTGGTAACAAAAGACGATTATTTTCTGCAGACAAGCAGATATATCCATTTGAATCCTGTGAAAGCGAAGATGGCAGTGCATCCGGAAGAGTATCGATGGAGCAGTTATAAGACAATTATAGGGATGCAAGATGATCAAATCACATCAAGTTACAGGACTTTGGCTTTTTTTCAAAATCACAATGTGACGCGTTATAAGGAATTCGTTGAAGATGTTGGACATAAGTATATGGTTCACGAACAGGAAATCAGAAAAAAGATGGGAGAAGATGAAATATGGCTACCGTGGTAAAGAGTTTTGCAATACAAGGAATCGAAGGCTACAATGTAGATATAGAGACAAAAATATTGGATGGACAACCGATGATTTCCATTATTGGAATGAGGGATACAGCAGTGAAGGAATCTGCCGATCGAATTCAGTCAGCCATTGATGAAAGTGGATATGTATTTCCCAAAAAACGGGTGATTATAAGCCTGGCACCGGGAGATATGAAAAAGAAAGGATCACATTATGACCTTGCGATGGTAATCGGAGTTCTGCAGGAAGATGATAATATTGCATCAAAAGAATTGAATCAGTACGCATTCATAGGTGAACTGTGTTTGGACGGAGGATTAAGGACCTGTTGTGGGATTCTTCCAATGATTCTTGCAGCGAAGAAATCGGGAATAAAAAAGATTATCATTCCAGAAGCGAATATGGAAGAAGCAAATTTGGTAAAGGGGATTGAAATTTATGGATTTTCAAAACTGATAGATGTAATCCACTTTCTGGAAGGAAAACAGAAATTTGAAGATAAGATCATGAAACCGTGTGCGAATGCACAGCATATAGATACAATCTTCGATTTTAAAGATGTAAAAGGTCAGAAAGAGATTATTGAAGCATCACTTTTAGCAGCAGCCGGAGGACACAATATGTTGATGATTGGTGAACCGGGGTGTGGAAAAACGATGATTGCACAAAGGATTCCAACGATCCTTCCATTAATGACAGAGGAAGAGTGTCTGGAAGTTACAAAAATATACAGCATTTTTGGACTGTTACCCGTGGGACATAGTTTGATAAGAAACCGACCGTTTCGGGCACCACATCATAATGCTTCTCTGAATTCCCTGATTGGCGGAGGCGTGAATGCGATGCCGGGTGAAGTATCATTGGCGCATAACGGAGTTTTATTTTTAGATGAATTAGCAGAGTTTTCAAGAAAAACACTGGATGCGTTGCGTCAACCGATAGAAGATAAAAAAGTTTCTGTCGCAAGAGTATATTCCAACGCATAAGCGGACGGTGGAATTTAAAAATTCATTTTTCATACAAATATTAACAATAAATATTGTGTTGCAAAAAGCCGAAACAGAACCTATAATATCTATAGGAATATTATTATCAACTATAGCAATACATTATTTGAAAGGAGAATGTTCTATGGAAGCAGCAATTAGAGATGACTATAAGATAATGTTTGAAAATCAGCAGACAGATATTCGTAATATGGTACTTGCCGGATTAGAACAAATCAAGCAAGGTAAGACACAGGACTTGAAAGATGTTTGCGATAGATTGGAGAAAAAGTATTCTGATGCAGAAGTATAAGATCAAAATGTCAGATTATGCAGCTGAGGATTTAGAAAATGCTGGTGATTATATTCAGAATATTTTGCTGAATCCAACAGCTGCAATAAATACAGTTCGTGGAATTCGTAAAGCTGCTAATCAGCTGACGGAGTTCCCGGAAGCACATGAGTTAGATGAAGACCCACTTCTTGCTAGTTTAGGAGTAAGAAAGATATATTACAAAGAATACAAGCTTTATTATGTGATTGACGAGGAAGAGCATACAGTTACCATTGTAAGAATATTACATATGTTGGTTGACAGTACCAGATGGTTGTATAGGACATTTGGGATAATTAAATGAAAGAGCTAATCCCCCAGCTATGCTGGGGCGAATAGTGTAGTAGTGACGTTGTAGAATCTATAATAAAGCCTCCTATGATACAATAGTAAAGGTGTCTCAAGCCAATACTAAAGAGAATAGGAGACGGTTCATGCGGTTTTGAACCGTTTCATTAAGACAGATATTGGAGAGATTCGTATTTTTTTTCGTGATGAGAAGAACCAGGATGACATGCGTCATGAGTTTCAGGATAAGATGTCGGAAGTAGTGGATAAGATAAGATTAAGTTTTATATAGGAGATGTGTGGGACTTACAAGCTGTAAGAGGTACAATGCCGGGAGTAGATTACATTTTCCATGCAACTGCTTTGAAGTAGATGCCATCATGTGAGTTCTTTCCAATGGAAGTAGTCCACACGAATGTAATTGGTACAGAGAATGTGTTGACTGCAGCAATTGAAGCTGGAGTTGAATCTGTTATCTGTCTTTCAATAGATAAAGTAGCTTAAAAAGGTGGTTTCAATATGATACTAGCAGAATGGTATTCTACATTATTTCAGTTTATTGGACTGATACTAAGTTTTTTTACATTTATTGGATCAGTAATTGCTATATATTATACATATCAGAATCTAAAAGAAATGAAAAAGCAATTAAATGAACAGAAAAATCAGTATTTTGAACAGAATAGAGGAAATCTTGTTTTTTATATTGCAAAAAGCGGAGTGGATGTATTTTATTCATTGATTATAAAAAATTTTGGTAATTCTCCTGCAAAATTACTTTCATTAAAGATGACTCCAGACTTGGAATGGGGAAAAACGGGAGAGAAAGATTTAAATGATTTTAATATCACAAATCTAAAAAATGTTTTTCTTGCACCACAACAACACATAAGTTCTGGATTTGATTTTAGAAATTATCCGGATAAAGTTTTTGATGTTGAGATAAGTTATGAAACTTGTGGGAAAGTAATAACGGAAAATTATACGATAGATATTAATTTTCTTGGGAATATATTAACTATGGAACCCTAGATTAGAGATGAACTTTCAGCATTAAAACATATTAATAAATCAATAAAGTATTTGTCTGATAAATTCATATAGTGGGGAATCGAATGAGTATAAGAGTAGAAACTATATTACCGAAGTGGTATTTCAACGATAAGTTTGATATAGCTGAGAAATTTAAAGAAGAAGCAGAGGAGTATTTGAAGCTTTAAAAGTTAATTGACGGTAGCGAGTTTGAACCAGATAAAGCAGACATGATTCGGAATGGAATTGAAGATGTTACAGGTCTTTGCTCTGAATCAGACCAAGACATGCAGTAGTAGTTCCGGTTACTTTCTCAGTGTATAGCTCAAGGTGTGGTTCGGTATAGTTACCAATCATGCGGGCGGATGTATCAATGCTCATTATAATACTAAGTACTTTGAGTTTTTAAATACTGCTGGTATTGTTTTGCGCACTTAGTGATGATGGCAATAGCCTGTTTCTTAGTCATGAGCGTCAAATTCCTTATATCAAAATGGTATTTTGGCAAATTTAAAAGGAAGGTTCTTCTGCCGTAGCAGATGACACCTTCCTTTAATGACTGATTTTTCTGTTGTCCGCCAACTGATCGGCACCCGAAGTCCGGAAAGAATTTCGGATTTTATGTGTCAGTCCACATGATAGGCATATAGCCCATCTACTAACTATAGTATACAGAGACGAAGCAAATTATGCAACGAGTTTATAAAGATTTAATCAGAAATTTTTGGAAAAGAAGGTGAGAATATTGAAGATAAAAAAGGTGGATGGTAAGCCTATGGTTGATGCCGGAACCAGAGCAAAGCGTATCAAAGAGGAATATGGCACTGGTGGTGCAGGCTGGCTCATTGAGGGCTATGGACTGCATTTGTGATATGCAGCTATGTGGATGGTCTTGAGAAAAAGATTGATTCCATGACAGAGGAACTTACCAATATGCAGAACCAGATCAAGGAGATGCAGGAAGATACGCTGATTAACAATGCGAAAAAGGCATTGACTGAGGCGCAGCAGAGACTCAATACCAGATGTGAACAAATAAAAAACAGATGTTGGAGACAAAGGAACAGGTCAAGTCCACAGCCGAAAGCATAGTTACAGAAGCAAAAGGCAGAGCAGCATTATACAGAGTGTCTGAGTTCTTAGGAATTAAGATTAAACTTCTTAATATACGGGAGAATGTCAGAAGTGCTATCAAGGAGACTGACAGGAATATAGCAAAGACTGCCATACTTGGCAAAGAACTTCGTGAGGCAGGACAGACAGTAGCCAATGCCTTCCGGACTTTTGCAGATAAACCGGAGGTTGATTACACGCAGAAAGAGCAGAAGCACACTATTACAAAAGCGGTGCTTGCTCCGATGAAAGCAGCGAGAAAGTTGTTTATATCAATGGAGCTGCATCTGGACGCTTCGATTGATAAGCTGGATAATCTGGCAATGAATGTGCAGATAGATAGGGAAAAGCGTATGGCGAATACGAAGAGTGAGGAGCAGAATCTACTTGACATGGCGGAAGCAGAGCCGGAGAGAGTCAGTGCAGAGATTGTGTACGCTCCAATGGTAGCTGAAGCACATGAGTATCGGTATAATGCTGATGCATTTGAGGCTAGAGGTGGTGTGGATATGAAGGTAGAGACAGAAAAAGAAGTACCGAAGGTAAGAGAAGATAAAGCCAGATAAAATAGAGGCATATCATCAGAAATGGTGATATGCCTTGTTTAAGTAGAAAAATGATGATATATGTGCTATACTATTTTAGTAAATGAAGGTATTTCTTTACAAAGAATTGAGATATAAAATATGAGTGAGTTTACTTATGAGATACCATTTTCTAATGATAAATTACTTGCAGGAATTATCTATCAGTTAAAATGAGATAATCTATATGATATAGTAAATCTTTTGAAAGGCTGTCATTTGGAAGTTGAAGAGGGAGATTATTCACACTATAATGGAGGCGGACGTTGGAATGCACATTCGGCATATGCTACATTTTATGTAAATCCAGCAAATATAGATTTTCTTGATACACCAGATATTAAAAGAAAACTGGCTGATATTTGTGACGATTTAATTCCTGTGAATGTGGGATTTGATGTTAAAGATGTATACTTTAAATTAGATTTGACAAAAGATTTTGAATTAGAAGATGATTTGATTTTAGATTTACAGCAGAATACCAATTCAATATCTGCACGAACAATCAATGATATATTACCAGAAGATGTAAAAATTAAGGGATATCATATGGCAGAGGTGTATACATACCTATATTCTGTGGGAAATTCATTACGGTTATTTATAGAAAAAGTATGTAAAGACAAATATGGTGAAACATATTTTTATCAAATTAATGTGCCAAGAGCATTACAAAATATACTGCAAACCAGAAAAGAAAATGCTGAAAATAAAAAATGGTTAAGTGTTCGTGGAAGTGAATTGTTTTATCTGGATTTTAAAGATTTAGGTAGCTTGATTGATAATAACTGGGAGTTATTTAGTCCATATTTTCCAAATAGAGAATTTATAATTCCTAAATTAAATGAAATGGCGGATTGTAGAAACCTTATTGCACATAACAGCTATGTAGGCGATACAGAACGTAGTTTAATGAAAACTTATTATAATGTAATTTTGAAACAGATATCGGCATACTATGATGATTAAAATATGCGATATATAACATTATTTCATGCAAGAAGATGGCTAATATCGTAGTTGATCAATAGATATGCATATTTTGTTTAAGAGTTCAAGAAATTTAAGATAATTGACTGATAATCATGTATTATCAGTCAGAAAACAAGTAATGTACGAAGGAGACTCAATTATGGATGTCAAAAAAGTGTCTGTCATTGTTCCAATGCATAATGGCGAAAAATTTATATCACGTTGTATAGAATCCATTTTAAATCAATCTTACAAAGAAATCGAGCTAATAATAGTGGATGATAATTCAACCGATTCAAGCTATAAAATAATAGAAAAATACTTAAATACATTTCCCTGTATTAATTATTTAAGAAATGATACATGCATGGGACCTGCGATTTCTAGAAATTTAGGATTAAAATATGCATCTTCGGATTATATATTATTTTTAGACTGTGACGATTGGCTAGACTTAAATTGCATTGAAAAGGCTGTCAACAAATTGGGATCAGATTCAGATATAGATATTGTATTATGGGAAATAAAAACTGCATATGAATATAAAAAAACAAGTTCCAGATATAAATACTTATATAATAATATTATAACAAATACTATGGCACTGGGACTGTTGTCACATTGTTTTGAAAATGAGTATTTTTTAAGCCCTCTATTGGGGTGTAAACTTTTTCGTAAAACATTATTGGATAAAAATAATATTATCTTTTTTGATACAATATATGAAGATGATGCATTTACATTTATCAGTTTTTTGCATGCAAATAAAATAGCACTTATCACGGATAGCTGCCTATATTATTATCAACATGATGCATCATTAACTCATTATTTTAGTCGAAAACATATAACGGATTTTTTTAGGACATTTGTACAACTTTATGATTCTTTAGGAGAGGCACCTAAAGAATACTTTTACAAATATCTAACCAAAAGTTTGCAATCTATGCTTGATTGTTTATATAACAATGTTTCTGATTTAGAAACATTAAAAGCATACAAAGCATTGATATTTACACTTTTTTATCAAAGTATAAATATTCAAGAATATTATTCCTATTCTTTTTCAATAACAATATAGATTGTTTGTTTGCAATCTATATTTCGTTATTGATTTTTAAAACATCAAAATATTTACTATCAAAATCGCTCAATGTTTCTCTGCTGTCAATTTTAACTATGGCATTCCTAAAATGTTTAATTGCAAAATATTCACCATTTTCAATAGCCACTTCAGCGTTGTTATTTAGCCATTCTTTTATTGTATCAATCGATTTTTTACTATCAATTTTTCCTAAAGCTTCGACGATGCTTGATATAGTATATATGCTTTTCTCTCGTTTTAATTGTATAATCAGATTATCTTCTGCTGCCGTTAACTTCTTTTCGCCGACTATGTCTGCCATATGTTCGCGAACATACTTGTTATCAGAAAATAGTGCGTTTATAATATATTCGTTAATTTGATCCGATTCATTTTTTAACAAAAAAGCTTCTAATTTGTATCTATTTAAATCTACATGTGTAGATTTTGAGCGTTGAAAATATTCAACTATCCATTTTGCAGTTATTTCTATTAGTTTTAAATTTTCTGCAAATTTTATTGCTAAATCAGTTTGATACGACAAGAGCTTTTTACTCGATAATGAACCATATTCACAGTCGTGTAAAAAGTTGTCGATAAATAATACTATTTCATCATTTTGATGGCATGATAAAAGTATTTCAAAAAGCAATTTAAATAACGATGATATATACTCTTCAATTTCAGGTTTATTAGCATTCTCCCTTAAAAATTTATCATATTTCCATACCGCATCGGTAATAGAAGAAACATTTGTAACCGTGGTATTTCCATCCAAAAGTTCACTATATATACATATTTCTTCTTTCGAAAAATGATTTGAAAAAAGGTCAACAAAATTATCTATTTCTTCATATTTTAATAATTGTTTCATAGATAATTCATGTTTAAATGCATTCTTATATTGATTTGCCTTTAATCGTTCCAGCAATTTTGTTGCCAATTGCTTTAAATTGTTTTTGTCATAAGAAATATATTGAAGATGTTGAATATCAAAAGGAGTTTTGGATTCATTTTCTTTTATAATAAAAACATTTTCATAATCTTTAACAGTATGTGTAACCCCCAATTCATAAAAAACATTTGCATTAGTTTCCGAAATGTCTACAATAACAAATTGAGAAGTCGCTATACCATTTAATATCAAATTTATGATTGGAACAGAGGCAGATAAATTATTATCAACACGTATGCACTTATAGCCATTATTTTCTAAATGTAATGCTAATGTATCATACAAGTTTGTATATTCTGCCGAAAATGGCATAGCAAAAAAGCATTGATTTTCTGATGTGATTGTCTTCGCTTTAAGTATTTGTTTAGGATAAAATATATTGTTCATAACTTACCTCTCTCGTTAAATGATGTTTACTTGTTTTCTAACTGATAATACATGATTATCAGTCAATTAAGGTAGACCATAGGTTAAAAATTAAAATTATTACGGGGATGTTTTGTTGTTAATATATTTTTTTGCTTTGCCATAGTGACATGAGTGTAAATCTGAGTTGTATTGATAGAACTATGACCAAGCATTTCCTGTATATATCGAATATCAACATCAGCATCTAAAAGGGAACTTGCAAATGTATGACGGAACATATGTGGTGTAATGTGTTGTTCGATGGCAGCAAGAGAAGTATATTTGTTAATCATTCGTCGGACTGTTTGATCAGATAATGGAGTGCCTGACTGATTTACAAAAAAATGATTACATTTGTTGATTTCAGGTAAATATGTGTTTTTGTATTCAAGAAGTATTTTTTTTACACTTGCATTTCCTATTTGCATTTTACGTTCTTTTGCCCCTTTACCATATATAAGTATCATATTATCATTGAGGTTGACATCGGAAGGAGAGAGGTTGCATAGTTCTGATATTCGCATTCCAGTTGAAAACAAAAGTTCAGCAACTGCAATATCCCGAAGCGCTTTTTTCCGCTTATATGGTGTTGTTGCAGAGGAATATTGATTATAAATGGTAGTTAAAAAGATTTCCAAAGTTTGCAATGAAATCGTCTTGGGAAGTGTAATGGGTTCCCTAAAACGGATTTCGACTTTATCAAATGGATTTTGGTTTATTATGCCCTTAAATTCACAGTAGTGAAAGAATGCCTTTAAGGAGGCAATTTTACGTTTAGCAGATTTTGGTTTATAGGAAGAATGTAAGTATGCAATATAAGATTCTATATGTTTAGATGTAATGTTATTAAGATCAGAGCAATTGATATGACTGGCAAACTGGGAGATGTCAATGTTATATGCACGTGTGGTTTTTGTGTCCAGACATTTTTGAGTCTGGCAAAATTGAATGTAATTTTTAAAATGAATATTGAAATTTTCCATGGTATAAACTCCTTGTTTTTTTAATCTGTATTTTAACAAAGTATTTCCGGAATCTACAAATTGCTAATATGAGTATTTATTGTAAAAGAGAAAATATTGAGCCAGAACAAAATAATTATATAAGGTAGAAGAATTCCGATTTTTACATAAATTAGTGAAAAATATGCAAGAAATTAATTGAAGTAGGTGCAACAACAGACACAGAACAATCGCTGAAAGCACAGCAGATGATGACGGATGAAGCCGCCCCAAAGTATTATTGATTCTCCGCTTCCTTCCGTTGAGTCCGAGGATGAGATAAAGGAACTTGTGCAGGGTGTGTCAGCAATGTCCGACAGAATCAGAGTTATCATTAAGGATTCCGGCAGATACCATTATAGATTGTTAAATGAAATGTCAGATGGGAATTTTGCTGTAGATACGGATTGTGAGGAATAAGGTTCGATGTGAACAATGGACAAATATCATCAAAGAATGTCTTGCTAGTGGAATGCCCAAAACGACTTGGTGCCGAGAGCATGGTATGATGAAAGAGAAAGTAATTCGATAAAGGTTCACTATTTTGATTCAGAGTATGTGGAGAAGGAAACAAAAACGGTAAGAGTAGGGAATGTACTTTTTACAAAATCAGGTCAGGCATTGCATAGAGCGATATCTGTGAAAAAAAGAGGGATTTATTGCACTACGCCTTATTTTGAGACACCTACCGTAAGGCTAGAGAAAATCGGCATTTTCTGATATAACTTAAGAAAGATTTTAATTGTGTTTGTTAATAAAATACGATAGAATATTATCAGTTGATTGTATTTCTATAAGAAATAAAGGAAGGGATACGGAATGAAATTAAGAATAAAAAATTTTGCTAAAATTGAGGATGCGGATATTAATATTGACGGTATTACTGTAATTGCGGGAGAAAATAATACAGGGAAAAGCACGGTTGGGAAAATCTTTTTTTCATTATTTAATTCTTTATCTAATGTGGATGAAAAAATATTGGAAGAACGATTAAAAGAGATAGAAAATACAAAAGTATTCGGGGTCACAGTATTCGGGGGCAGGCACTATTAAATTTCCATGACTTGATACAGGAAGATGACAGCAATTATCTGCCAGGCATTTAAAGAAGGAGGATGTGTAATTTTAGTAAAGAGAATCAGAAGATATGCAGATAAATAGGAAAAAGAAGCGAGGGATGAATATGGAGATTTCAAAAGAACAGTTGGTTATTCCAGTCTATTTAAATGAGAAAATTGTTTTGGATATGTTAGCTATAATTGAAGATGGCTTTTCTAAGGTTAGTGAGGTAAGTACATCTTATGAAAGTGTAGATAAAATCAATACCAAAATAGAAACTGGATTTTCCACGAAAAACATTTTGGAGAAATTGTTAAAAATCCAGCTGAATGCACATATAAATGGGGATTCTACGGAGAGTGACAGTGAAAGTTCTAAAAGTGAAAAAGTTCATACAAATGTTTCACTATTTTCGAAATTTCGAGTGGCTTTAACAAATAATAATTTATTATTTTGCAAAGCTGGAAATGAAATAAATATTAAAGAATGCATTACGGGAGATTTTATTGAGATTGAGGGAGAATTGCAAAAGAATCCTATGATAGATCTGATAGAAAAATTTCTTGAAGTATATAAAATTGCGGATATTTTCGATGACAAAGCACCAGTAGGAACACGTAAGGCAACGGCAGCACAAAAAGCTTCGGATAAAAAAACGCTTAAACAAATTGAAAAATTTCTGAATGAATTAAAAAGTACTGGAACGATAGATTTTATTGTGGAAAATGAGAATGCAACGTTAGTATTATCTGCACAGGAAAAATATTTATCCAACGATAATATATCTGAATTACTTGGTGGTCGATTTAAAGTTTTAGGAAAAATAATAAAGATATGTCATGATGAAAATGAAAAAATCGATCTACTTAGGAAAACCAGTTTGGGAATATTAGATTCTGAGAGTAAAAAAGAATTTTTATCAGCTTTCAATAGTCCGGAGTTGGCAGCGTTTAATCTTCCTAAATTAAGAACGGAAATCTCAGGTCCGGCATTTATTGTTATTCCGATTGCAATCTATGCATAGTGTGATGATGTGTTAACATTCTCCTAAGAATAATCTAAAAACAGATGTTCAGGTAATTGATATTATTGGAAAACAGGTATCAAAGAAAATCAAAATGTATAATATTTCCCATGCAAAAAGCATAGTATTAAGGTTCGGTTGGCGAATTCGAATATTTTTGTGTATGTAGCATATAATTTTAATGGATAGTTCTATTGACTTTCCGCTTTGTACTTGGTAGTATATTAGTACAAAGAAAGTTTACCACTGACCGATATGTGGTATATAAATGGTCGAGTTGAAAGTTGAGTCCTTTACCAGATGGTAGAGGACTTTTTATTATGCTGGTGAGGAAAATACAATAATGAAAAAATCAGAAATTATAGTATACTCATGGCATGGGAACCTGGAAATCTAAAAACA
>OGYH01000794.1_pt1 | contig 31881 bp, 20 predicted proteins | sample 1576511 | NCBI WGS metagenome assembly OGYH01 (sample SAMEA3541522, study PRJEB24748) | human gut metagenome | biome: human gut; feature: human-associated habitat; material: faeces | place: China | collected 2012
ATTGATTGATCAGAGTACATAGAACGATACCATTCATAGCAGGACTCAGACAGTGCCAGTACGGAGATGAAACCCTTGCTGGCTTCGCCGTAGTCAGCAAGCTGCTGTTGGGGCAACCCCGCGGCATCCCTGTAGCGCCTGAGAATCATGGGCATGACGTGTTTTGCGATTTTCCCGCATCCGTTGTTCATGGTTCTTCCTGTGTTTTTTGTCTCAGTGGGGAGTTTAGCTCGAATAAGCCGTTCATGAGGTGAGGCATGAGGGGCCAAAGTCTCACAACAGGCTGTCAACATTGTAGGGTGACGGCCTAAGCGGTATGGTTGGGGGTGAACCAATATCTCTCCAACATTATACGGCGGAACACCATACCTATCTATTGGCTACGGCTGTTTGTTTGAGGCGGGAACCGTCACAATATACGCCAAGAGGCACGGCCGTGTCAGACCCCGGCTTTGGCTTTTTGAGCTGCCACTGGTCACATTTTTATCCGGCAGGCTTTTGAAGGGGCCTCGGCCAAAGAGCTTTCCATCGCAAAGATGGGCTCAGACGGCTTTGCCCCGAGAGCTTCCGCCAACACGAACAGTATTTCCAGATTAGGGGATTTTGGGCTGCTTTCCAGCATACTGATGTAGGATGTGACCACGCCCGCCTTTTCCGCGAGTTTTTCCTGCGTGACTTTCCGTTCGTTTCAAAATGGCCTGAGGACAGGGCCGAAGGCTGGGAGTGGGGGGTATTCATTTGAACCCCATAGCCTACAGCGTTTGGCTTGTTTTCACCTGTCAGTGAAATGGTCCATAGATGAAAAACGGAATACCCTGTTTTTCTCCTGTCAGGATATGGCGTTGCATCCAATGGCGCAAGCAGACAAGGGCTATGGTTGCTCCATTCGGCGGAAAGCTCGTTGAGTTCTCCGTCAGCATACTGTACGACGGTAAGAACGCCTGTAGAGGCGAACAAGACGCGTCAAACCGGAAAAGGAGCGTTAAAGACCATGTTGAAGCCAAACGGAGCAGCAGAACTCACTGCATTTACGGAAAAATCTTATAAGGAAACGATAACGCCCATTGTGCCCGGCATTTGGCATGTCCTCGGCGTAGGCCACAGCAACGCCGTCATCATCGAAGGCCGCACCAGCGTCATCCTGGTCGATACACTCGATACGCTGGAGCGGGGGCAAAAGCTGCTGGAGATTATCAGGAGCAAGACTGAAAAGCCGGTTAAGACCATCCTGTATACGCACGGTCACCCGGATCACCGGGGCGGAGCCGGGGCGTTTTCCGGTACGGACCCGGAAATCATCGCCTTCGCGTCAGCAACCCCCGTGTTGAAGAAAACGGAAATGTTGCAGGATATCCAGAACCTGCGCGGCATCCGGCAATTCGGGTATGCATTGAGCGATGAGGAAAACATCTCCCAAGGCATCGGGATACGCGAAGGGCTTGCCTACGGGGAGTCCCGAGCTTTCCGGCAGCCGACGACCGTCTACGATGAGGACAAGGTCGTCCGCGAAATCGATGGCGTCCGGCTGGAACTGGTCCGGCTCCCCGGCGAAACGGACGACCAGATTATGATTTGGCTCCCGGAGCGGCAAGTGCTGTGCTGCGGGGACAACTATTACGGCTGTTGGCCAAACCTGTACGCCATACGCGGCAGCCAATACCGCGACATAGCGGGCTGGTTGGACAGCCTCGACGAGATTTTGTCCTATTCGGCGGCCTATCTGCTGCCCGGACATACGCGGCCGCTGTGTGGCAAGGAGGAGGTCCGGAGCGTGCTGACGGGTTTCCGCGATGCTATTCGGTATGTTCTTGAGAAAACGCTTGCGGGCATGAATGAAGGAAAGGATATAGACACCCTGGCTTCCGAAATCGTACTCCCGCAGGAGTATGCCTCGCTGCCGTATCTGGGAGAGTATTACGGATGTGTGGAATGGACGGTCCGGGCCATCTTTACCGCGTATCTGGGGTGGTTCGACGGTAACCCCACTAATCTGCACCCGTTGCCGCCGAAGGAACGCGCGGAAAAGGCCGTTGCGCTGGCGGGAGGGGCGGACGCCGTGTTGCGGGCGGCGGAAGAGGCCGTGCGGAAAGGGGAATGCCAGTGGTGTCTGGAGCTGTGCGATCTGCTGTTGACCATAGGCGTCAACGCCGAGGCCGCTCGGCGGCAAAAAGCCGTTGCCCTGACCAAGCTGGCCGCCTATGAAACCAGCGCCAATGGAAGGCACTATTATTTGGTCTGTGCCCACGAACTGGAAAATCGTCATTAGGAACAACCCGGAATCGCTGAAAAGCGGATCACCGAGTGTCGTAATCCGCTGAAGGAGGCCCTCATCCGTAAGGAAGGGGGCCTTTCGCATTGAATGGAGACTACCGGAGTGTTGCACTGAGCCCGGAACCGCCATTCCTTGCGGCGGCGGTTCGATGATATACTGTTGCGGCGCGGTTACTTCAGGATGGCGCCTTCGAAATTTTTGAGGTGGCAGTATTCCGTTCTTTCCTCTCCTTCATTTCTGTGAGCTGGTTGTCCCATGCTTTCGCCACTCTGATCCGGTAAGGACACACCTTTTTCTATCGTGTGTAATATCTTGTGACAAAAGATTTTTTTGTGAATGGTGTTCTGCCGTGAAGAGTGTTTGACTATTTATCATTTTATATATATCAAAAAATCGATATAATATGTCTCATCTTATGTATGACGGCGTTAGAAAAGCGTCCCATCGATGGGGGACGTCGGCAGCGACGATTGAAAGGAGAACGGACATGCACGAACAGCTTATCAAAGAGATTCAGAAGATGGTAAGAGATGGGGAGGTCCCCGCCAAGAGTGTCGCTGAAGCCGTCGGCAAGCCCTATTCGACGCTGATGCGGGAGATCAACCCTTATGACAAGGGCGCGAAGCTCGGCGTGGAGACGTTCATGGCGATCATCGAAACCACGGGTGACCCCACGCCGCTGAAACTGATGGCGTACGAACTCGGCTATAGGCTCATCCCCGACAAGTGATGTCGGGCTCCGCTGTAGGGGATTTCCCCCGTATCGAGAGGGGCAATCCATTGCGGTGGGAAGGCCCCTTCCGGAGCTCATCCCCCGATTCCGAAGGGGAGAGGAAGCCCTGCGGACGATGGGGACGAACCGTTGTGAAGCTGTACCGCTTGGAGGTGTGGAACCCTGCCGTTGGTAGAAGGACATAAAAAAGAGGAGAAGCAATTCCTTCTCCTCTTTTTTTATGCGAAGATATATGGGATTTCCATTCCACGGCAAGATTTCCGTAGGCGAATGCGTTGTTACGTTGAAGAGTTCACTTCCGGTATTCAGCAAGAAAGTTACGCCTTTGTCTGTATTGAACTCGCGCCCGCAGTACATATTCCGTCTCGCCTCAGCTGATTACCGGGAATACATGAGAAGATTCCTGTCTCATGTATTCCCTTTTTATCTTTTGAAATTATTCGTGGTGAGGAGGGCTGTCTGGGGAGAAGGGCTCCTGTGAAACGTTAGAACAGGGCCACGCCCAGTGCAACGACAATGGCCGAGATAGTGGCCCATGTTGCGAGGATGACGATGGGCACGGTCCTCCAGATGGCTTTCGCATTCGACCATTCATTGCCGTGCAGCAGCGAGGCGCTCGCGCTGGCGGCCGGAGTGAGGAACGCGATGTGGACGCCCATGACCACCATGATGATGGCAAGCTCGGGAGGAACATTCATGCTTGTACAGTAGCTGTAGACGACGGGCATCAGGGCGATGCCCGTTGCGCCGTTGTTCATGAACTGCGTGAGGACCGTAGCGAAAAAGCCCATGCACAGTGCGAATACCAGCGAAGATTCGTTTCCGAAGAAGGGTGTCATCAATGCCATGAGGAACTTGGTGATCCCGCTTTCGTCGTTGGCCATCGCATGGGAAAGGGGCATCACCACGGCGAGGATGAGGATGATCCCCCACGTCACCCCGGAATCCACCATCGTCTTGAACCGGAGCAGCGGCTTGCCGTCGACCTTGAGGAGACACATCACGGTTACGAGGAGCATACAGATGCCCGTGTTCCCGATGGTCTTGAAGAAGCGGGCGATGCCGGATGTGGCGGGCAGGGTGTTAGGCAAAAGCAGCAGGACGACCAGCGCGAACAGGAACCCCATCACGATTTTTTGGACTTTATTCAGCCGCAGCGCGCCTTCCGTGTCCAGCCCTTCCGTATCCAGCGAGATCAGTTTCCTCATGTCGGGCTTGAACACGTACTTGGCCATGACGATGAACAGCAGGGAGCACAGCGCGCAGCATGTTATCGCAATGATCATGTACTTCGCGTAATCGATGGTCACGCCGGACATGTTTTCATACGCGCCGAGTACGGTAAACGGAACCTGCTTGAACGGGATGATCGACATGCCGATTTGCGCGGCGTACACGATGCCGAAAACCATCATCGTCGGATAGCCTTCGCCCTTTTGGTAGCCGCACTTGTCACAGATGCCGTACAGGATGCTCCAGCCGATGACGACCGCCGGGGATGCGCTGGTCAGTGCACCCAGCAGCATGATGGACAGGAAAAACGTATAGGTGAACAGCCACGGCTTCCCCGCGACGCATTTGCGGGTGATGAACCACAGCGAGATGAACTTGGACAGGCCGTAATAGTTGATGGTCGCGCAGAAGACGAAAATGAAGAACATCATCATAACGAGCGGATCGCCGAAACTGGTCTGGAACAGCTCGCTGGGCTTCATGCCGCCGATGAGCATGAGCGCCAGCAGGCCCGCCATGCTCGGCCAGATGATGTCTATGAAGATCCAGCCGTACAGGACCCCGAGGAAGATGCCGATCAGGTTCATCCCCAGCGGGGTTAACGGGCCGATGGGCGTGAGCTGACCGCAGCCGAACATGATCAGGAGGCTTATCAGGGAGTGGGCGTAGTAGACGATCTCTTTGTCTTTGAGAGAGGGAGGGAGTGGCATGACCGGTTCTCCTTGCGTGGAGCCTCTGTAACAGGGTTGTTCTTGCCTGTTGGCAAAAAGGGAGGGAGGCCGTTTCCCGTCCTTCTGTGGAGACGGGAAACGGCGGGCCTGAAAACCGGATGAAAGGGGATAGGTTCGGAATCAGACGGCCTTGGGAGGCGTCGGCCAGCTGAAGTTGTCCATGTAGTAGCGGTATGGCTTGATGGGGTAGTCGTTCAAGGGAACGGGGACCGTATGGACTTCCCGCTTGCCGTCGATCTGCTTCTGCTCGATCCACTTGAGCCAGTGTTCGTTGTCCCGTTCGGGGTAATCTTCGCGGTAATGCCCGGCGCGGGATTCCTTGCGCATCAGGGCCGCATTGAGGCATAGCTCGGTAAGGAGCACCGTGGACGTGGCCTCGAACAACTTGGCGAGTTCGTGCGGATCTCGCGCTCCCAGGTGCGGCAGCACTTCCGCACGGATTTCCTCTACGCGGTCGAGCCCGCGCGAAAGCCCCTTGCCCGTTTTCATCAGTGCGATGTCAGGGGCGCTCATGACCTCGCGCATGTCGGAGATGACATCCTTGGGCGCGATGCCGTCCTTGCCGAGGTATCCGGTGAACGCTTCAAGCCGGGCGGCGGCGTACGCCTCATCAAAGGCCACTGCATCGTGCCCCTGTACGAACTGCGCGGCGGCTTCCCCGGCCGAATAGCCCGTCGTCGCCGTGATGCATGTGGCCCAGCCGCCCATGTAGACGCCCGGATCGGGATTGCGGGCAAGCCCGGCGGCATACAGCCCCTTTATGGCGGTGGAACCGTCGAGATCGGCCACAATGCCGCCGTAGGTATGGCGCACCTGCGGCATCCATTCCAGTTCCTGCCCGAAGAAGTCGATGCCGAGTTCGCGCAGCTTCTTGTCGTTGAGGCCCATCCAGCCCGCTCTGGGGCGCATGGTTTCCACATCCTCGGGCTTCATCTGGCTGCAATCGAAACGGATGGGGCCGTTTCCGGCTCTCACTTCGTGCACCATGCCCCGGGTATTGTAATGGGGATCGGCCTTGGCTCCAAATTTTGGGGAGTATTTCTTCATGAAATCCTCTCCTTTGGCGTTCAGGAACCGGGCCCCTTTGGGGAGAAGGCCCGTTTGCCCTTCCCACGCGAAATCGACAGGAACGTTCCACACCTTCCAGAATTCGAAATTCCGCATGGCGCAACCCGCGTTCCAGGCGATGCTGACGCCTTCGCTGGCTGGCGTGTTCTGATGGTAGGAGGGCTTCCAGCCGCCCGTATTGGTGGCGAGCAGGACGGCGCGGGCCTTGATGAAGACGGGCACCCCGCTCTGGCTGTGAAAGCCCACGGCCCCGGTCACGCGTTCGCCGTCGGTGATGACGTCGGTGATGACCGTGCGCCCAAGCCGCCGCACGCCCCGCTTTTCGCATTCCTGCTTGAGCAGGCGGGCTTTTTCGATGCCGCCCATCCCGTAGGGGTGGTAGTAATAATAGCGCATGTAATCAAGGGCGCGCTGGGGGATGAAGCACAGTTCGCCCTTGTCGTTGCGGACGAATTTGTGCCCCAGATTCTCAAAATCCATGAACCGGTCGTAGGATTGCGTCAGAATCTGTCCGAGAAGCTTCTGGTCGGCAAGCCCGTCGTAATAATACACGAGATCGTCGAGCAGGTCGTCCAGCTTCATGTCGGGCTGCTTGACGATCATGTCCCCGCCGGAAAGCCCACCCAGCCCGCCCCAGTCTCGGGGGCCCTTGTCCACGACCAGCACGTCGCCCAGAAAGTCCCTGGCGCGCATGGCAGCCCACATCCCGCTGAAACCGCAGCCGATAACCAGCAGGTCCGTCGTATATTGATAGCCTTGTTCTTTCATATGCGCCTCGCTTACTGGTTGTCGGCTTCGATTTGATCAAGGGTACGGGCAAAACGTTCCTTGAAGGGATGCACATAGATGGCCCCGGAAGGGCAGTTCAGCTCGCAGTTGAAACAGGTCATACAGTCGTCGGTATAGGTGATGCGGGACTTGCTGCCGCAGGTCATGCAGCGCAGCGCCTCGGCGAAGCAGGCTTCCATATCCAGAGGCCGCAGGGTTTCCGCAAGAGGATCATCGGCCGGGGCGGGGAGGCTGGCGCGCTCCTGTCTCGGCTCGTGGCGGATGCCTTCGCGTGGCCATTGTTCCTCGGGAAGCTCGGGACGCTTGCGTTCGCGTCCGCCCCGGATGTCCGCGCCCTTGAGCATCCGATCGATGGAAAAGGCGCATTCGCGTCCGCCGGCAATGGCGCTGACGACGGAAGAGGGGCCCGTGGCGGCGTCGCCCGCGGCGAAGATTCCCCACGCCGAAGTGGAGAAGGTAACGTCTTCAATCGCGATGCGTCCCCGTTCAGTGCGCACGTCCTTGGCGAACCCGTCCAGCTCGGATGCTTGGCCGATGGCGAAGATAATATGATCGGCCCGGATGCGCATGGTGGCCTTTTCATCGAACAGAGGCGCGAAACGTCCCTGCTCGTCGACGACCCGGATGCACGTTTTCAGCTCCATGCCCGCGACGTGCCCGTTTTCCTGAAGGATGGTGCCGGGGCCGAACCCGCAATGGCATTCGATGCCCTTCCTCAGGGCGTCCGCCTGATTGTGCGGATACGCGGGCATGGCTTCGCGCGACTCAAGGCAGGCCATGCTGACCTTGGCGGCACCGAGTCTTTTGGCGGTGATGGCGGCATCCACGGCGACGTCTCCGCCTCCGATGACGAGCACGTCTCCGGACAGGCGGGGCTGTTCGTCGCCCCGGTTGGCGCGCAGGAACTCAAGGCCCCAGTGGACGCCGGGGAGCTCGACGCCTTCCATGTGTACCTTGCGGCTGACCGTCGTTCCGGGGGCCAGCATGACGGCTTTGAATCCCAACCGTTTCAGGTCGGAAAGGCTCAGGTCCGCGCCTTCGCCGATCTTCGTATTGCAGCGGAAGGCGATGCCCATCGCTTCAAGCCGGGCGATGTGGGCCGCAACGATCGCGTCGGGAAGCCGATACGCGGGGATGCCGTACCGCAACATGCCGCCGGGAAGCGGCATCGCCTCGAAAACCGTCACCGGGTATCCCATCTGTGCGAGGAACCATGCACAGGAAAGCCCCGCCGGGCCGGAGCCGATCACCGCGACCTTTGTGATGTGCCTCCGGGCGGGCTTTTCGAGAGGCGCCTTCAGGTCCCAGTCGCCCATGATCTGCTCGACGGCATTGATGTTTACCGCCTCGTCCACATGGTTCCGGGCGCACTTTTTCTCGCAGGGATGGAAACATACCCGGCCCGTGATAGCCGGAAACGGCTGGACGCTGCGGTAGCGCCGGGCCGCTTCGCCAAGGTGCCCCTGCTGGATCAGGTAATGGTTGCCGCGAATGTCGACCCCGGCGGGGCAAGCCGCCATGCAAGGAGAAAGGGCCTCTTGCGCGGGTTCGAGCCTGAAAACATCCAGTGGGCATGTCTTGGTGCAGGTTCCGCAGCCGGTACAGGCCGCTGGATCGATGCTGTGGATCATATGAACTCCTTTTCCGCATCTGATTGGGAAGGTGACTGCCCTGTGGGGACAGTGTGTGCCGAAACATGGCTGCCGCCGTGGTGTTTTTCTTTGGTCGGGAAAGCTACATTGAAAGGGAACCCTCCTCTAGGCTGCATGGGAACGGACGTCACGGCAGCGAAATGTTGTGCGTCGTTGATAAGGAGTAAGCAAAGGACATTCCATCTTGTTATTATATTGTTTTTTATTAATTTTTTATTCAAAAAAGAAGAATCCTCATTTTTTTTGTCTTGAAAACGGACACTTTTGTATATTGCTGTCTTGTTTCAGGACGGCTATGCTGGCGAGGGCCGAACGGTCGATGGGCTGCGGCGAAGGAGAAGGATATGGCGAAAGAAAAGGCGTGGTATGCGGACAGTGCTGTCGGGACGTTGCTCGCGGATCTGTTTGAAGGGAAATGGTCCCCCGAATTGCTCGCACAGCTTGCCCAGATCCCGCTCGCTGAAGCAGAGCGGGGTGCGTTCCCCGGCTGTCCGCCTTCCTCCGGGAGGGAACGCCGGTTCCGTCTAGTGGAGCGCGTCCAAGCCCACAAGGAGGCGTGCTCGTTTTTGCGGGCTCGGCCCTCCGGCTCCGGCCTCGAATCGTTTTTGCGGCTGGCTGCGGATGGGGAAGGGCTTAGGGCGCTGGAAACGATGTTGGGGCTGGGATTGAGCCGTATGAACACCTTACGCCCGGCGGGAATCAATCTCGTCCTCCGCCTCGTCCATCGAAGCCTTTTGGGTATAGGCTTGCGAGGGTTAAGTGCTGATGGGGCAAAGCGGTACCGGCGTCTTTGCCGTGACGTGCACCCGCTTATCGTTTGCTCGGGCAGCAATACACCTTCGCTCGCCCGGCTCTTTTTCCGGGCGCGGGGGCTGGCCGTGAAGTTCGGGGACAGACGCGACATGGCGCTCTTCGACCTGCTCATCGGCTCCATAAACGTCTGCAATACGCCGGAACACGGGAACCCGCGTTTCCACGCTATCATGGCCCGCGGGTATGCGGCGCTTGAGGCGCTCAAAGAACCGGATCTGTTCGAACAGGCGACGCCCTATCTGGGCATTTACCATTTCATTGAGGGGAACTACGAACAGGCAATGAACCTCTTTTCCCGCGCAAGCCGGAAACTGCGCGCGCAGGAGCACCATCTCGTCGAAATGTTTTATGTCAGGCATTGGAGCTTTGCGGCTTCCTGCCGGGGGAATTTTGAGCTGGCGGCCGGGCTGCTGCTCTCGCGGCTGCGCATGTTCGCCGCGCGCAGCGACAACCAGCTCGCCCGTTCCATACGCGGGCAGCTTGCGGCGTTGTATCTGCGCATGGGGCAATATGAAAAGGCGCTGGAACAGCTGGACATAGCGCAAATAGGCGTTTCGCCGCAGGTGGATATCGTCAGCGGCGTCACCAATGCGCGCCACCTCGCCTACTACCATATGCTGTCCGGAAATCCGAAGGCGGCCTACAAGGTGCTCCATTCGGCACTGGATGAGGCACGGCGTCAGGGGTATGAGCGCCCGATTTATCTGGGGGGCGCACTGCTTGAGCTTTTGTGCGCCTTTCAGGAGCAGGGATGCCCGCCGCTTCCCTGCTATTCGGCGGAGCAGGAGCTGCAACGCTGCCTCAGGGGGCCCAACCGTATGTTGCGGGGCGTTGCGGCCCGCTTGTCCGGCAACGCGCTGATGCGCGGAGGAAATGAGGATGGGGCGCTCGGCTTGTATCAGGACAGCCTCGCACTGCTTGAAAAGATAGGCTGCCCGCTTGAGGCGGCGAAAACGCGGCTGGCGCTGGCTTCACTGGCGTTACGGCGCAACGACAAGGAAAAGGCCGTGCTGCTCGTGAGCGACGCATGGCCCATGTACGATTGTCTCAAGGATTTTTTCTGGCCGGAGGAACTGCTTGCTCTGGTCCCCACCTACATGCGCAAGCATGGGGACGCCAATCTTTCCTCGCGGGCCCTTCTCGAAGCCTACCGTGAAAGTTTTTCCCCCCACAGGACATGGGAACAGTTCGAGGCCTTTTCGCAGGCTTTGTTGGCGGAGTCGGCCCGCATCCTCGGTACTACGCAGGGATACCTCTTTCATGTCCCGTATCCACATGCGCCGCTCCGCCTTGTGGCCGTTCTCGGAGGCAAGCTCGAATCCGTGACGTATCCTTATGCCTCCCTGCCCGATCTCATGGAGCTCGTAGCCGAGGGAGCTCCGCTTATTCTGGACAATGTGCAGGAAGGGGGGATGGGGTTCGGAAGCATGTTGATCGGCATTCCCATAGACTGCCGTCCCGATGGGGTTTATGCGCTGTGCCATGTCGGGGCTTTTTTGCCGGAGGTCCGCACCGTCCTTGAAGAGAATGTGCTGAAAGATATCGGGCGTGTCCTTGCCTGGGAGTGTTCCCGCGTCATGGAGCGGGAGCGGCGTCATGCGGAGCGCCTTGAGACGCTTGCAGATACGTCTGGAGAGATGATCTGCGTTTCCGATGAGATGGAACGGTTTCTCGGCGATGTGGAACTTGCGGCGAAAACCGACGCTTCCATCCTGCTTTGCGGGGAATCCGGCGTGGGCAAGGAGATGGTGGCCCGGTACATCCACGAGAAAAGCGGCAGGAGCGGCAGGCTTGTCATCATCAACATGGCGAGCCTTCAGGACGAGTTGTTCGAGAGCGAGTTCTTCGGGCATGAAAAGGGATCTTTCACGGGAGCCATGACCAGCAAGCCCGGTCTGGTGGAAATGGCCGAAAACGGCACGCTGTTTCTGGATGAATTCACGGAGGCCAGCACGCGGGTGCAGGCCAAGCTCCTGCGGGTCCTTCAGGAGCGCTGCTTCCATCGCGTGGGCGGAACGCAGACCATCAGCGTGAACTTCCGCCTTATCGCGGCCTCCAACAGGGACATCACCCATGCGGTCAGGCAGGGGCTCTTCCGCGCGGATCTCTATTATCGCGTCGCCGTGATCAATCTGAAAATCCCTCCGCTGCGCGAACGCAAGGCCGATATCCTCGCCATTGCCCGCTACTATCTGCATTTTTTTTCGCACTGGCATCATCGGGAATGCGTTCAGGATTTTTCTCCGGAAAACCGCCGTATTCTGGAAAGCTGGAGTTGGCCGGGGAATATACGCGAGCTGCGCAACGTCATCGAGCAGTCGGTCGTCTTGACCGGGGGGCGGCACCTGACGCTTCCTGATCCGGTGGAGCATACCGAGGCTTCCCGAGGCGTCGGGGCTCTGGGAGGTGGGGAGATGCCCGAAGAGTTGTTTTCCGGAAATCCGTCTCTGGCGGATCTCGAAAAACGGTATATCGAGAGGACGCTGGAGCAGTCGGGCTGGCGGATTGAAGGGAAGAGGGGAGCACTCGCCGTGCTGCGTATAAGCCGATCCGCATTGTACGACAAGATGCGGCGGTATGGAGTGAAAAGGCCCTTTTGAGGACTGATGCCTCTGAAGGTCGTCATAGCTAAAGTAAAACATGAAGGATGAGCGACATAAAAAACATTCCCAAAACGGCGAAGGGAGGCAAACGCGGGACGGAGAAAAGAGGCTGCCAGCCTTTGCGTGAACGGCTGGCAGCCGCGGAGATGATCTCAGGATTCGTAGACGATGCGCCCTCCGGAGATGGTCTTGAGCACGGAAAGCGTTTCGATGGACTCGGGCGGCACGGTCAGCGGATTTCCGGAAAGCTGTACAAAATCCGCGTAGTATCCGGGAGCGATTGTACCGACGGCATGATCCCGTGCGCTGCACTTGGCGGCATTGACGGTGTAGGCTTTGAGGGCGTCGAGCGGCGAGATCCTCTGATCAGGGCCGAGAATGCGCCCCGCCGTGGTTGTGCGGTTGACGGCGGTATGGATGGAACGGATGGCATCCACGGGCTGCACCGGAGAGTCGACATGGAGGCCGAAGGGAATTCCCATACGCACGCAGGAACCACAGGGATCGAGCCGCGCGGCCCGCTCTTCGCCGAGGAACAGGTTGACGTGGCGCTCGCCCCAGACGTTGACGTGGCGGACAAAGAACGTCGGCGTGACTCCGCAGGCATGGAGCCGGGACAGCTGTTCGTCAGTCGCCATCTGCACATGGATGATCATGTCTCCGGGGACTTTTCTCGGGCACTTTCGGAGGGCCTCTTCAAACCCCCGCACGACGAATTCGATGGCGGCGTCGCCGTTGGCATGGAAGGCGACGGGGACGCCTTGGCAGTGGTACTTGGCAATCAGCTCGGCGATCTGTTCGGGCGTGAGGACATGATCCCCGCAAAAATCGGGTTTGCAGGCGTAAGGCTCCCCGAGCACGGCGGTCAGGGACTGGATCGAGCCGTCCGCAAACGATTTCACCCCCCCGTAGTAGAGATAGTCGGAAACGGGCATGTTCCATGTGCCGAGTTCGAGCATTTCATCCATGATGTTGGGCATGAAATGCAGGTAGCCTCGGGCGTTCATGCGTTTTTCCCGGGCCAGCCGGTTGTAGGCGCGGAGAATGCCGTGAGCGCCGTTGCTGAGGCCGATGCCTCCATCCTGAAACATCGTGAATCCCGCACGGTTATAGTCGGCGATCGCATATTCGATTTTCTCAGGGAGCTTCTCGGGCGGGCAGGCCGGAATCTTTTGAAATACCTTGAAATAGGCGTTCTCTTTAAGCAGTCCTTCCGGCATCCCGTCATCCCCGAGTACAACCATTCCGCCTTCGACGGAAAAATCCGCGGTGACGCCGAGCTTGGCGAGGCCGAGCGTGTTCGCATACCCCATGTGGCTCGTGATGTGTGATACGAAAACAGGCCGCTCCTGACTGACCGCATCGAGATCATGGCGGGTCAAGTGGCGGTGGTCGCTCATGCCTGTGTCGTCGTAGCAATACCCTATGATCCATTCCGTGTCGGTCTGCGTGGCGGCGTGCGTGCGAAAGGCGGACAGCAGGTTGCCGATGGTCCCGTGGGCCGTATCACAAAAAAATTGGGTGCGGCACTGCGCGTACATGGAAAGGTGGCTGTGCGAGTCTATGAAGCCGGGGAGGAGCACGCCTTCCTCCAGATGGATTTCCTTGCGCCGATGCCGGGGGGCGAGCGCGCGGAGTTCTTCCAGCGTGCCGACGGCGAGAATTTTCCCTTCACTGATGCAAACGGCTTCGGCTGTGGGTTTTCCCTCGTCCATAGTAAGTATTTCCGGGCAGGAGATAAGCGTGCATTCGTTTGTGAGCATAACCATTTCCTTTTTAAACCGATGAGGCGCGGCCGCGCCGCACGTGGAAGAGAAGGACCGTACCACCCCACCGGACTGGTGCGGAGGTACGGCCGCCGTTACCACTGCTTTTGTCCGACCAGCTTCAGGGCGAACATGGCGGCGATGCCAATAACGGTGATCGCGCCGTAGATCATGAGGATTTCCATTCCCGTGAATGTGTAGAACGCGGGGGCGAAGAAATAGAGAATGGGAGCGCACGTTACGAGGATGCCCACATTGAAGAAGGCGAGCTCAAGCGTGGCGGGCGTGCTGAAATCCGGGTCGATGATGCGCAGAAGCAGCAGGCCGGTGGCTGTGGAACCGCAACAGCAGCCGAACTGGCAGAGCACCCGCTCAGGCCCGTAATTGGTTCGGCGTCCGAACCAAAGGTTGAGGGCGAGAGCGAACAGGGTGACGGTGAACGCCACGAGGAAGATGGGGATGACGTACTGCTTGAGGACGACGATATGGATGGACATCAAGGTGGCGGTCAGCAGGTAGTCCACGGAGGCCCCGGTGATGCGGGTCTGGACAACGGGGTCCATGAGCCTGCCCGCGCCGAGCTTGAGGAGCAGGGTACGGAGAAGCCACGCGACGATGAGGCCGTGAATGAAGAACATCGGCATACTGAGGGTGGCCCCGAATCCCTTAAGCCACTTGTATTGGTCAAAGAAGGGCTTGATGTGGGCTTCGATCCAGCTCAGTTCGGCATAGGTGATGAGATAGACGATGCCGACGAGGGCGACATGGAAGGCCAGCGTGTCGATGGTGGAAGCGTGGGTCGTTTCACGTCCATTGGTTGCGGTGGACTTCTCGTCCATGATGCCGGTCAGGAATTCTTTGGTGATGGAAGCTCCGGTCTTGTTGGCGTTGAGGCCCTTGCGGACGAACCATCGGGCTACGGGTACACCGACGATGGCGGCCGAAAGGAAGCCGAGCGCCGCGTAGATCACGCCGATGGTGGCGCAGTCGGCGATGCCGCCCTTTTCCCACAGCGTGCCGAAGGCATAGGCTTGCCCGGGGCCCTGCGTATAGCCGTGGGTTACGATCATGCCGATGAATTCGTTGAGGCTGTTTCCGGTCGCCAGATTATACAGCCAGATCACCGCGCCGCCGATGAGGGCTTGCGCGGGAAGGCTGATTGTCCAGATCAGCGTCTGCCACATGCCCCCGCGCACGACTTCCTTGGACGTGTTTTCCTGATTGCCGCGCGGGCGTGTCAGCAGAAGCGAAATGTAGCTGATGTTGAAGGCGTGGAACAGGAACCAGTTAAAGCTGCTGCTCGTGATCTGCCATTCTCCTATTTTAAGCCAGCCCGTGGAAACGATGGCAAAGCCGAGCAGGCCGCCGATGATGCTGGCGGGGACCAGATAGTCCTGAAACAGTTTGACTTTTGCGCGCAGCAGGGTGCCGATGAGCAGCATCAGCGAAAGGAGGCCGAAAAGGATGAGATTTTCAAAACCGCTTCCCATGACAAAACTCCGTCTTTGAGGTTGATCCGAGCGTTTGAGAGCGCTGAGCCCATGCGGGCTCTCTCTGGACGTCTTTGTCTGCAAGCGGTATTCCATAAAAAAAGAATAAATAAATTTCGTTTGTTATGCGTTAAGGACCTTCCCAAAAGTGTCATTTGTCATTATACTGAGACAAAACAATATCATGCTGTATTTATTTGTTTTTAAAGAAAAATGTCTCTTTTTTATGACAGAAATGTCTTGTTCTTCTGCCTGACGTGGGATGCATACACTGGGAGACTTTATGTCCATGCCTTTTCCCATCGCTTCGGATGAGGATTTCAAACGGCTTGTTGAAAACCCGTTGTTCCATCAGCTGCTTGATGCCCTGAGCATCGGCGTTTCGCTCACGGACCCTACGGGGACGGTCAGGTATTTTTCGCAGTCCTGCTACCACATCTATGGGCTTGATCCGTCCGAGAGCGTCGTAGGTAAAAAAATCGACGCCATATTCCAGACGGGAAGGGCGGGCGTCCTCAATTCGTTGCAGACACGGCAGATCAATACGGTGAACAGCATCTCCTACAATGGAATCGAAGGGTTATGCCGCCGTTGCCCTATTCTGGACGACAAAGGAAATCTGGTCTGCTGCCTTTCGGAAGTGATCGTTACCACGCACGACAATGAGCGCATTGAGGAGCTGTTGCACAACCTCCAACAGCTCAAACGCAAGGTCGGGTACTTCATCGCACAGGAAACGACGGGCGGGGGCCTGCGTACGTTTGACGATCTCGTCGGCGATACCAGCGTGATGCAGGCACTCAAGGCAATGGGGAAGCGGTTCGCGCGCAGCAGGGAGCCCGTGCTGATCCTCGGGGAAAGCGGCACGGGAAAGGAATTGTTCGCGCAGGCCATCCACAAGGCGAGCCCTCGCGCGAACGGATCCTTCATTTCAGTAAACTGTGCGGCCTTGCCGCGTGAATTGGCTGAATCGGAACTGTTCGGCTATGTGGAGGGCGCCTTTACCGGAGCGCGGAAAGGCGGGCAGAAAGGCAAGTTCGAGCTGGCGGACAAGGGCACGATCTTTCTTGACGAGATCGGCGAACTCCCGCTGTATCTTCAGGCAAAGCTGCTGCGCGTGCTGGAGAGCAATGAGATCCAGAAGATCGGGATGAGCGGCAGCAAGTATTCGGATTTCCGCCTCATCGCCGCAACCAACCGCAACCTGCCGGAACTCGTGGACAAACGGCAGTTCCGCGAGGATCTGTACCACCGCCTGAACATTCTTGAGCTGAATCTGCCGCCCCTCCGCAAGCACAGGGGGGACATCCCGTCCCTGATCACCCAGCTCATCGAGGGGATCTGCGGACCGCAAAAGGCGCTTGAGATGCGGGTATCGCAGGACGTGCTCGACCTCTTCATGCGGTACGGCTGGCCGGGGAACGTGCGGGAACTCAAGAATGTGCTCGCCTATGCGTACTGTTGCATGGACGACGACGCGGTCGAGCTGACGCCGCGCTATCTGCCCGAGCGGCTTTTCATGGGCTCTCGCTCGGAGGATGTGCCCGCAGCCGTGGAGCCGGGCGCGTTTTCTTTTCAGGCCATGCAGCGGGAGGCGGAAAAGAGGGCCATTGAATCCGCGCTGGCGCTGGCGGGCGGCAACAAAAGCAAGGCGGCGAAGCTGCTCGGATTTTCAAGGAACACCCTCTACCTGAAAATGAAGGCGCTGGGCATGGGGCTCAAAAGGAAATAGACGTGAAAAGGCCAAGAGGCCCGAGTCTCTCCGCCTATCCTGTTCATGAAACCGTGCGCATATGTCTTTACAAGAATGCGGTCGAAACGGTGTCAGAGTGGCCGGAAGCTTGGAAATCGGACATACTCAGAGTGAGGAGGTCAACGCCTCCTCACTCAGCGCGTTGGGACTCCCCTATATGGCGGTCCAGCCTCCATCGATGTGGATGACCTGCCCCGTGATATAGCCGGACGCGGGGGAAGCGAGGAACATGGTCAACCCTTGGATATCTTCCGCGAAGCCCACCCGGTTCATGGTGGTTTGCCGGGCGAGAGCCTCGACGACTTCCGGCTTGTCGAAGAGCGGGGCGGTGAGTTGCGTCTTGAAGAAGCCCGGCGCGATGGCATTGGCCGTGATGCCCGTTCCGGGCCGCGACCATGCTTCGGCCATGCCCCGCGTGAGTTGGGCTATTCCGCCCTTTGACGCTCCGTAGGGCAGGCCGTTGGGGAAGGCCCGGCTGCTTTGAAGGGAGGCGATGTTGATGATGCGCCCCCATCCTTGCCGCATCATTTCAGGCACGAGGGCCTGAGCGAGGAAGAACGGCGCGGAAAGATTGAGCCGCAGCGTGTATTCCCAAATCTCGGGCGTGAGTTCGTTCCACGGCTTGCGCGGATTCAGCCCGGCGGCATTGACGAGGATGTCCGGCGCGCCGAAAGGCTGGGACGCCTTTGGGGCGAGTTCCGGCAACGTCTTGAGTTCGCTCACATCGAAGGCAATGCAGGCGATGCGTTTGTTTTGGTCCGGGTCCCGATGGGCAGAGCGTGCCGCGGGATCGGAATCGTACGCGAGATGGCCGCCCTGCTGTTTCAAGCTCAAAAAGATCTCGTCCGCCGAGGCCTCGAGGCGATCCAGCGTGCGGCCGACGAGGATAAGATTGGCCCCGGCGTGGAGCAGGGCATGGGCCATATATTTGCCGAGCCCGGAACCCGCGCCGGTGACAAGCGCGGTATGGCCTTGAAGCGAAAAGAGTTGCGTCTGAAGGGGGGAGCATGCTTCCGTATCGCGTTGACAATCCATGAGAGCCTCCGGCCGCGTAGTGTTTTTGTGTTTTGGACTCGGTGCTGTTTAACGAGACGCCGTGTTTCGAAACCGCTATTCGATGTAGATCATCCGTTTGGTCATTCCCCCGTCGACGACGAGGTTGTGCCCGTTGACGAAATCGTTTTCCTCGTGGGCAAGGAACAGGCAGGCGTTGACGATGTCGCGGGGGATACCCACACGCCCGGAAGGATGCTGGGCATGATCCAAGTGGGAAAGCGTTTCATAGCCGTCGACCTGTATCCAGCCGGGGCTTACGGCGTTGACCGTGATCGGCGTGGCGCTCAGGGAGACGGCCAGCGTGTTCGTGAGGGAGACAAGCCCCCCTTTTGAAGCGCCGTAGGCCTCCCATCCCGCTTCGCTCTGGTTCCAGCGGGTGGAGGCGATATTGATGATGCGCCCGTAACCCTGCCCCGCGTTGGCCTTGATGAAGGCCTGCGCGCACAGGAACGCGCCGCGCAGGTTTACGGAAAGGGCGTTGTCGAATTCGTCGGCGGTCATTTCCGTGACGGGCTTGTGGAAATGGGCGAGGGCCGCGTTGTTGACGAGTACATGGACGGCGCCGTGCTGCTCCGTTACCCGCCGGAAGGCTTCGCTGACGGCCTCGGCCTGTCTCAAGTCGGTTTGGATGAAGCCAATACCGTCAGGCAAGGCTTTGTGCTGTTCCACGTCGAGAGCCGTGACCGCATACCCCGCGCGCTGGAAGCCTTCGCAAAGGTGAAGCCCGATGCCGCCTGTGCCGCCCGTGATGACGCATATCCTCATGCCGCACCCCGTTATGCTGAGACAGCCTCAGCGTTTTTTATGTTCTTCTGCGGGAGCTGCGCAAACACGATCGCGCAGAACATAAAGGCGCATCCCATCGTTTCCCGCATGGTCAGTTGCTGGTCCAGCATGACGAATCCGGCCAGCACTGATACCACCGCCTCGAGGCTGAGGATCAGGGAGGCGACCGTGGGATTCATGCCTTTCTGGCCAACGATTTGCAGCGTATAGGCAACGCCGCTCGACATGATCCCCGCATAGAGGACGGGTTTCCATGCGGCGAGGAGCTGCGTGATGTCCGGCGTCTCAAAGAGCAGCATGGGAACCGCGCAGAGCAGGCCGCAGACGAAAAACTGGATGCAGGACATTTTGACGCCGTCCACGCGCAGTGTGAAGTAGTCGATGATCAAAATGTGGATGGAAAACAGGATGGCGCAGATGAAGATCAGGAAATCGCCAAACTGGATGGTCAGGCTCTCCGTAATGCAGAGAAAATAGAGGCCGACGATGGCCAGCGCCACGCCGAGCCAGACGAACAGGCCGCACCGTTTTTTGAAGAACAGCCCGAGGAGCGGGACGATGATGATATAGAAGGCAGTAATGAACCCCGCCTTGCCCACGGACGTGTACATGATGCCGATCTGCTGAAAACAGCTTGCGAAGCAGAGCATCACGCCGCAGCACACGCCGCCGATCCAGAGCTGGCCCTTCGTTTTCGCGTTCGAAGGCCTGATGCCGCCGGGGGAGACGGGGTTCAGCCTGTTGAGCAGCGCGATGCAGGGAATGAGGAACAGGCCGCCGATAAAGGAGCGCACGCAGGTAAACGTGTAGGGGCCCACATAATCCATGCCTACGCTCTGGGCGACGAAGGCCACTCCCCAGATGACGGCGGTGAGAAGCAGCAAAAAGGAATTCCGGAGTTGTAGCGTGTTCATGGTCGGTGTGATAGCCCGAGAAGACCGGGGATGCAATAAAGCTTGAGCGGCTTTCTTGGCAATGTGGGTGGGCACTGTCCACAAGGGGGTTCCATGAGTGCCCAGCGTCCTCTGATAATGAGACGCCATTGGGGGAAGAGGCGAGGGCGCCGCGCTTGAGGACGGCTGATGCCTTTTGGATCCTGATCGTCCGACATCTTGATAACACGCTGTTTCTAGCGTAAATGAGATACTTTAGTCGATAATGTGGCTCCAAAAACGTTTTTGGCTCTCATTATTGGAAAACTGGGAAGAAAAACGCGTACAGTGATCCTCCGTTTAGCCTTGGCCTGTTGGTTCAGGATGTGCGCGGTTGGACGATTTTGAAAATGGTCGTCATCCAAAAAGTGAATGGGTTCGCATTATGACAACATCTTTTTCCAATGCACAGTATGTTTCCGGTGAGCACGAAGACTGCCCGGAGAGCCTGTTGCAGATTATTATGGAGGAAGTGGATGAAATCGTTTATGTAAGCGATATCGCCACGTATGAAATCCTGTATCTGAACGAGTTTGGAAAAAAGGTATTCGGGCTTACGGACATCGGAAAAGGCAGGAAGTGCTATGAAGTCCTGCAAGGCCTTGACGCGCCTTGTCCGTTTTGTACGAATCAGTTTCTCAACTGTGAAACGTTTTACACTTGGGAGCTCACAAATCCCATTTCGCACCGCCATTATCTGCTCAGAGACAAGCTGATCCGCTGGAATGGCCGTCTTGCCCGGCTGGAATTCGCCGTCGACATTACGGAAAAGGAAAATATCAGCCAAGCTGTGCAGCGCAAGCTTGATATTGAGAGTACCTTGCTGGAATGCATCCGCATCCTGAATAGGGAAGAAAATTTTCCACAAGCCGTGGACATGGTTCTGGAGAACCTCGGAATGATGCATCAGGCCGATCGTGCCTATATCTTCGAGTACAGCGTTCTGAAAAACGGCGGGCTCATCGCCAACAACACCTATGAATGGTGTTCAGAAGGTATTTTTCCTCAGAAAGAAGTCCTTCAAAACCTGCCAACCAGCTACATGAGCTGTTGGCAGAAGATGTTTGAGCGGCGTGAGGATGTGGTTATCGACAATATCGAGTCAATCCGGGACAGCGATTTGGATATGTACAGCGTACTCAAGCCGCAAGGTATCGAGAGCCTTATCGTCGTCCCTCTCGTCCTGAACGACGTCATTTCCGGGTTCATCGGCGTGGATAACCCGAAAGCCAATCGGGATGATCACTCACTGCTGCATTCGCTGGCCTATTTCGTCACGAATGAGCAACGGAAGCGTAATATGCAGAGCGAGCTCAAGCGGATGAGCTACTGCGACGACTTGACGGGTCTGCACAACAGAAACAGCTATATTTCCGTATTGCAGAAGCTCGAAAAAAATCCCCCGGATTCGCTCGGCGTCGTTTTTGTGGATCTCAATGGGTTAAAGCGCATCAACGATCAGCAAGGGCACGACTCCGGCGACAAATACATCCGGGACATCAGCCGGATATTCAGCCGCTATTTCAGGGGAGATGATCTTTTCCGTATTGGCGGAGACGAATTTGTCTTCCTCTGCCCGAACATTCCGGAACGGGTCTTTTATGCCAAAATCGCCGCGCTCCAACGGGAGGCCAATAAAGCGTATCCCGAATCCCTGTCGCTTGGGCAGGTGTGGGCCGAGGGGGACATGCACATCATGGATATGGTGAGGCAGGCGGATAAACGTATGTATCAGGAAAAAGCGGAGTACCACGCCCGGCGTGGCGATACTGTCTAAAGCAATGCGTAAACAGGCACGCGGTCCTTGAGGATGCCGTGCCTGTTTTTTATTACCGTATGGAATATGGAAGGAGCACGAGAAGCCGGGATTTCCAGGCCGTCCTGCCCTTCACTAGAAAATACACAAAGACCAAGTTCAAGGGCGTCTTCTTCCGTCAGTCCGTCAAGCGCGATCCGCGAACCGGAGAGTACGAAAAATCTACTGCTTCTGGTACGCTGATCATGAAGGTAAGGGCCACTGGAAAACCGTTGGCAGGCACAGCAAGGGCGTCCGCCCGGCCACGGTCAGAAAGGAGCGGGCAAAGTTCCTTGCCGAGGTTGATGCCACCGGCATCAATCCCATTGAGCGCGACAAAGTTACCATCGGGGAGATAGTGAACGCCTACCTTGCCTGGGGCAGAAGCGAAGGGAAGTACGTTGACCGGCCTACAGCCAGTATTGCACCCACCTCAAGGCCAAAATCCACGCTTTGCCTATTGCCGATCTGACTCCGAATTTGCTTTCCAGCCTCAAGGCGCAGCTTTTGAAAACGCCTACTGGGAATACAAAGCCCAAAAAGGCCACCAAAAAGCCTAACGCCAAAGCACCGACGCGAAAAATGCTGGCCGGGCAGACCGTCAACAACATCTTCAGCTTTATGCGTTCCGCCATAAACCGTGCCGTCGCCACAGGCATGTGGAGCGGAGTCAATCCCTTGTCCACCAAGGGCGGCACTTGGAAAATGGTAAAGGCCAACAATGAAAGGTTGCGTTTCCTGACCAGAGAGGAAGCCAAGTCCCTTCTGGACGACCTTGAAAAGCGGCATCCGCAGTTGCACGATATGGCTTTGTTGTCCCTGCGGACCGGCCTTCGCCCCACGGAAATTTTCAAACTGCGCGGGCAGGATGTGGACGGCAACGCCTGTGGCCTCTATATCCTCCAAAAGGGTGGGAAGCGGGTTTTTATTGCGTACCTAGGGAAATGATTGAGATGCTCCAAGCCTATAGCCGCAGACCAGCGGAACCTATTTTCCAGCAGCCCAGGAAGAAGGCGCTTTCGAGAAGACCCCGCCTGTTTTCAGACCGCCGTCAGAAAGCTCAATCTGGCTCCGGAAGACGGCGACAGTCTGTACGCCGTCACCTTGCACACCATGAGACATACCTTTGCCTCTTGGTTGGCGCAGTCCGGCAAGGTGACGCTCATGGAACTGCAAAAGCTCATGCGTCATAAGAACATCACCATGACCATGCGGTATGCCCATCTGTTCCCCGGACAGGAAAGCGAAAAGCTCTCGATTATCGGGGATATGCTTGCCTGAGAAATCCATCATCTGAATGTGTCCGAGGTTTGGACACGCCCGGATGCAATATACTCTTCCAATATGGCGCGTTCATAAAAGACACGCCTGCCAAAGTTGGTATACGCCGGACCGACGCCTTCCATACGCCAGTAGGCGAGTGTCTTCTGGTGAATGCCGAATTCTCTTTCCACATCTTTCGGGGCAAGCAGTTTTTTGCCCGGCAAGTCGGGGGCATCCGCCGTTTTCCCCTGCTCAGCGGTACGGACGGCTTGTGTAATGAGAGGAAGCAGTTCTTCCGGCGTGGAAAGTATTATGGTGCGGCCTTCAATTTCCATGTTATGGACCTCACAATTGACGATTTGGATTTGTCCCATGATATTTTGCAATCAATTCCAACATAGAGTTACATTCGTTCGGCAAGAGCATTTTTTCCTTGTGCCGAAGGACGCAGCTGTAGATGATTCCAAGACGTTTACTGATTTCTCTGATGCTCAGACCGCTCATAGCGAGTTCAAAAACTTCCCTGCCGCGCGGTATCAGTCGAATAGTAGATATACTCGCCTCCGGTTCCTCATTGAGGTGGTACAACAGCTCAATGTTGCTATGAACGCCGAAGGCTTTTCGAATTGCTGCCAAATGCCAATATACCGTAGCCACCTCGATGGAGAGATTCCCTGCAATAATTTTTGAGGGGAAATCCTTTCGCCAGCATCTCCACGATTTATCGCTGTTGTCTGGTGAGATTCCGCATAATGAATCCTCCCGATGCTGGTTCAGCACACAAAAGTGCGTACATAATCGCAGTAACACGGTGGATTTTTGCGGAGGAGTGGTAGAATTATTGGTTTTTGAAGTTTTTTCAGCGGGACGGCCTTATTCCGGTTCGGATTGGATGCCGCAAAAAAGCGGCGCGATTCGCCGTTGCCGACACCGCGCCGCATGGTAGAAATTGCTCCAAGAGAATAAATTTGTTCCCCTACGAAGTATTGGAGTGTACTGCGTATAACCTCACACGAACTATCCGTAGTCTAAAATATGATGCACATACCTTTGGGTGTTTACATACCATTTGAATTTTTTCTGAAGCAGACACAGCCGATATTAAGCCTTCCAGAGAATTGTTGTAGATGAAATTTTTGATAGTATAGATGCTTGTTCCCCTTTTTATCCTTTCCAGAGTGTGCAGTTGAAGAGATGTTTAAAGCTGGGTGCGTATACAAAAAACGAACGCTCCCCTTTGCAGACGCTCAGAATTCCCACTTCACCATCAGACTGCCGGTCACGCCTTCGTGCTTGCCGGTGGAGCCCTGCACGCCCAGGTCTATGGTCAGGGGCAGGTCAGCGGAGGGGGTGAGGGAGAGGCCCAGTTCGCCTATGCCGGTATTGCCGCGCAGGTTCGGGGCGTCGATGTCGAAGCCGTTGGTCTTGGCCCGTGCCTTGCCGTCGAATTCGTGTTCCCAGGCCGCACCGATGTACGGAGCGACGTGTTCGTTCAGGATATAGGCGAAGCGCCCGCCGAAACGCAGGCGGCTGGAGTTGATGTCGTCGAAACTCAGATGTTCGCCGGTGGACAGGCCCACGCTGTCGCCCTGCTGCCGTGTCCAGAAGTACTTGCCGTACAGGTCAAGGGTGGCGGCATCGTTGATGTTCCAGACGTAGCCCGTGCCGAAATGCAGGCCATAGTAGGGAGAACTGCTGTCGTAGTCCGCCTTACGTCCGGCTGCGTCGCGCAAATCCGAGCTGTCGTACTCGTTGTGCGTCTTGCCCGCGCGTCCGCTGGCTTCGGCGTAGAAGCGGCCCGGCCCAATATTGACGAAGTCCATGCGGGCCAAAATGCCGCCGCCCAGATAGTAGGCATTGCCGTCGCCGTCTACGGAAGCGGCGTTCGTGAAGGAGTTGTGGGTGTCGTAAGAGCCGTTGCCGTATTCAAAGAATGCGCCCAAGGTCAGGCGGCCCGGCGCAAGGTCGATTCCCCAGGCCAGGCCGGTAAGCAGGGAAAGGCTGTTCATGTCCAGATGCGAGCCGGTGTTGTAGCGCAACGAACCGCCGGACAGCGCGCCGAACCCGGCAAAGCCGTGCCTTTCCGCGTCGTCCGTACCGGAGGAGGCCCGCACGGCGGAATCCATGCCCCGGCCCGCCACGAGGTCCGCGCCTTGCAGGTTCAGGGCCAGTCCGCCGAGGAAGCCTTCGGACAGGGCCTTGGACTGATCCGTGGCTCTGCCGGGGCTGACTTGAGCGGTGACGGCATTCAGCCGTCTTGTTGTCGGGTCAAGATTCACATCCGCAGTGATGTCGTGCGCCACGGTGGAACCGATCTGCACAATCCCGTTGCCGCGCTGCAAGTTGTTGGCCGTGAGCGTTTTGTCCGGATCGACCTCCAGCAGGGTCAGGGTAGACCCGGAGGCTAGGGACGTACCGCCCGCCAGTCCCACATTGCAGGCACTGCCCGAGACGTCCGCATCGCCGGTGACGCGCAGCAGGGGCTGCGTAGGATGTACCGGAGAGATGAAATTGAGGGTCGCGTTCCTAGCGGAAAGATCGCCTTTGTACATGGCGCTCTGGCCGTTGGCCCCATTGACACTCAGGATACCGTTGTCCAGGCTGTGGTTGTGGCTTCCCCGGTCGAATACCGTGCCGCCGTACAGAGTGAGTTGATTGGATGTCAGATCGCTGCCCAGGGCCAACGTCCCGCTCCGTACCGTGGTCATGCCGGTGTAGGTATTGGTTCCCGAAAGGGTCAGTGTGCCCGCGCCGGTCTTGGTCAGGCCGCTGTTGCTGTTGTCGATGCTCCCGGCGAAGTCGCCGCTCTGGACGGTGAGGCCGTCGGTGTTGAGGATGTTGCCAGCGCCGTTGAGGCCACCCACGGAACGAGCCTTGTTGTCGCCGTCATAGGTGGCGCTGTCGGCGATGCTCAAATCCGTGCCGCTGGCGATGTTGCCCTTCAGGGTTCCTTCGCTGATGGTGGTGCTGCCCGTGTAGGCGTTGTTTCCGGTCAACGTCAGCGTACCCGTGCCGGTCTTGGTCAGGCCGCCGTTGCCGGATAAGACGCCGGAGAGCGTATTGTTGTTGTCCGTTGCAATGGCGCTGCCCGCACCGCTCAGCGTCCAGTCATTGGTGTATGTCCCGTTGCCGGAGAGCAGCAGCGTGCCCTTGTTGCCGATGGTGTTGGTTCCGCTGCCGATATTGGTGTCGGAGCCTATGGACAGGGTTCCGGCGCTGATGGTGGTGCCGCCGGAATAGGTGTTGGTTCCGGAAAGAATCAGCGTTCCCGCGCCGGTTTTGGTTATGGAGCCGGAACCGGAAATAACGCCGTCAAAGGACACGTTGTTGGCATTGGTGTTCACTGTCACGCCGGAGAGTGCGCTGCCGGTCGGCGTGCTATCCAGCTCCCCAATGTTGGCGTTTCCGCTGTAGCCAAAATTTACTGATGCAAAGTTTCGTGCGATATGTACCGCGGCGTCGCTGTTTTTGTTCAACGTATTGCCGGTGAAGGCGTCGCTGCTTGAGATTCCGCCCGCTACGGTTGCAGTGCTCAGGTCTGCATTGCCGGAAATGTTCACAATATTGCCCGTGGCCTTGCCGCTGCCTGAGGCAACAAAACCGCCATTGACGTTGCTTTGGACCGTCCCGCTGCTGATGCTTACTATGTTGCCCGTGGCACTGCCGGAATTAGATTCGCCGCCGCTGACGCCGGTCAGCGTGCCGCCGCTGATGTTAACGCTGTTGCCGATGACATTGCCGTTGGCGCTGTAGCCGCCCAGCAGCCACTTGGCGGAACCGTTTGTCATGGTCACGCTGTTGTTCTGTGCAAGGCCGGCTGCGCTCATCCCCCCGTAGATGTTGTTTGTCACGCTGCCGCCATTGAAGGTGACGCTGTTGTCCGAAGCCTCTCCGCTGCCGCTGTCCACATAGCCGCCGAAGGCATTGTTTTGTACCGTGCCGCTGTGGAGGGCCAGGCTGTTGCCCGTGGCGCTGCCGGAGCCGCTGTAGCCGCCCTGTACATATGTTGCCGTTACATTGGAGAAGTCGACGCTGTTGCCTGTGGCATTGCCGCTGGTCGTTTCGCCGCCGTTGACGCCGCCGCTCAATGTGCCGCCGCTGACGTTCACGCTGTTACCGCTCACGTCGCCGCTGTCGCTGTACCCGCCCAGCAGCCAGTTGGCGGAACCGTTTGTCATGGTCACGCTGTTGTTCTGTGCAGGGCCGTTTACGCTCCGCCCGCCATAGACATTTTCTGTCACGCTGCCGCCGTTGAAGATGACGCTGTTGCCCGTGGCAGCGCCGCTGCCGTTTTGCACGTAACCGCCGATGAGATGTTCCCCCACTGAACCGCCGCTCATGGTCACGTGGTTGTCCTGAGCTTGCCCGCCATCAGCGGTGGCGATGCCGCCAAAAATTCCCAAGGTCACGCTGCCGTTTTTCATGACAACGGCGTTTTCCCGGGCAGTGCCCTGTTCCACGCGACCGCCGTAAATGACGTTTGCTTGGGACACCGCGCCGTCCAACGTCACGCTGTTATTCAGAGCGTTCCCCTTACCGCTTTGGCCGCCGTAGATATCTCTTACGGTTCCGCCGCTGATGGTAACTGTGTTCTCGATAACATGAGAATTTACCGAGCGGCTGTAGCCGCCGAGGACGTTGCCGGTTACGGAACCAGAATCGAAGATGGAGACGTCGTTTCCGTTTACGGTTCCCTCTGCAGCGCCGTAGCCGCCATAGACGCTGCCTAATACTGAACCGAAACCGGAGATGGAGACGTTGTTGTCGGTCACGGCACCATTGTTGGCTCCGCCCAGGATGTCGCCGCCGACCGAGCCGCCCGACAGAATGACCGTATTATTGCTGACCGGGCTGAACGCGGCGTCCACGTCATTGCCATAAACGTCGCCGCCCACATTGCCGCTGTTGATGGTGACCACATTGTCGCTGAGGCTCCCCGCAGGAAAAAGGCTGTTGCCGATATTCCAGAGGGGGTCTTTGTCAAGGTTTGAGCCGGGGTAGGTAACGTCAGCGGCGTTGGCCGAAGGCGCAAAGCCGGGCGGCCCAACCAGCAGGGCGGCCAGCGCGCAGGCTGGAAGAAGCCTTGTGCAGGTAAAGCGGAATCTATGCGTCATAGGTAGCCTCCTCATGTTGTAAGGGTGAAGGATGCGGCTTGCGGCAAACGGCGCGCAACGCAAAAGGCCTCACCCCGAGAAGGGGCAAGGCCATGTTTTTGGACGGAGTGGAAACGCGGAAAGCCGCGCTACGCCTGGACGCGAGCGCGGTGGATGGGCGATGAGCTGTGTGTGTGTGTGTGTGTGTGTGTGTGTGTGTATATATAGCAAGAAGCGGACCGGAACGCGCTTGCGTTCAGGGCCGCTTCCGCCAGCCACGTTCCTTGCTTACACGCAACCCGGTCCACCGTCAAAGGATGACGGCGGAAGGACGGCGGATGGTGAAGCGGAACACGCGGCATGGAAGACATCCGATGATTACGGGCAAAAAGGTATTTATGTCAGTTTATGTTTCCTTTTGGGAAAAAAAGCAAATAATTTCTGCGTATCACCCTTTTGGGGTGATACCAGGATGCCGTTGAGCGAGTCGCACCTCATTGTATTTTGAAAGGGCACAAAGGACAATAAACAGTACAAACGTCTCTTCAGGGGCCATACTGAGGATAAGGCGAAGCGTGTATCAGTCCGCTTCTCCTTCCTTCGCCCGTCTGTTGCGACGATTTCGCTATTTTTCCCCGTGGAGAAGTCTTCTCAGTTCCGGGCGGTTGTTTGCGCCGCATTTCCGGTACACAGTCTTCAGGTGCGTTTTGACGGTGTTGAGGCCGAGGCCCACGCGGCATGCGATCTCCGGGCCGGTGCGTCCCTCGGCGGCGAGCCGCGCGATCTCATACTGTTTGACGGACAGACCGAACGGAATTTCCGAAGCGCGTGTTCCGGGCAGTCCCAGATGGCGCAGCCACGGTTCCGCCAGGGCCAGAATGCGCCGCACGCCGTCTTCATGGCGCGTCTCTTGCGGCGCGAGCAACAGCAGCAGGACAAGATCGGCGTTTTCCACAAAAGGCATGAGCACATCGTCCGGCAGGGCCGCGTCCAGAGCGGCGCGCAGAGACTCAAGCGCCTTTTCCCGCGCGTCGAGCATGGCATGGGCGGCGGCCAAGAAGATATGGGCGTAGATGAAGAACAGGCGGTGCTTGTCGAAGAGAGGGGGTTGCAGCAGGGCGTGGAACAGGCCGAGCACGGCGGCGGCATCCCCGGCCAGCAGCAGAGCGCGGCCCTGCGCCAGCCGGAAATCGCCCTGGGCGAAGGCGTACATGCGTTCACCCCTGCCCTCGTGCACCCACGCGGGGATTTCGTCCGGACGCCGGAGGAGGCCGGAAAGGCGCGCCGCGCAGACCTCCGCCGTGTGCAGCAGAAAATAATCCTGTTTTTTGGTGATCAGATCGCGCATCTCCCGCACGGCGGCGCAGGCCGTCGAGGTGTTTTTCCGCGCCAGAGCCAGACGCGCGCGCAAAAACAGGGCGCAAAGCGTATTGCATAGTTGCCCGTGCAGCGCGGCCACGGTCTCGGCCTGACGGCAGAGGCGGAGCGCCTCGGTAAAATCCCCCGCCATGTACAGGGCTTCCGCCTCGAAAAGCAGCTCGCCGCCCGCGCCGTGCCAGGCCGCCGCCTTGTAGTAATGCGGCATACATTCCCGCATCAGCCTGACTTCCTCCCGGATGTTGCCGCTTTCCCTGTGGAACATGAACAGCACGGAGGGACAGCCCATGCTCCAGGTGGATTCCGGCGGATACAGCCCCGTGGGGCGGCCCAGCAGTTCCCATGCCCTGCGGTGGCGGACGGACATGGCCGCGATGTCGTTGTATTCCGCAAGGGCCAGCAGCATTTCCAGTTCGCCGCGCAGCACGGGCGTGGCGGGATGCGCCTCGTCCAGCGCCGCGCAGTAGCGCGCCAGCCAGCGGCAGCGGTCGGCAAAGGCCGGAAAGTCCGAGGCGGAGAGTGCGGCCAGAGCGTGCTTGAACGCCGCCCTGGGGTGCCGGGCCAGAACCTCCTCCGGGCAATCCTGAAAGAGCCGGGCGAAGAAGGCGGCGCTTTCCGTGACCAGATGGCGGGCCATGTCCCGTTCCATGACCGAAAGTGCCCGCTCGAAATCGCGCGCCGCGTGATAGTGCTCCATCGCGGGAATGAATTCGTCCTCCGCCGCGAACCAGTCGCCGCAGCGGCGGTGGACGGCCTGCCGCTGTTCGCGTGGAAGTGCACGGAACAAGCGCAGCAGCAGGCTCCGGAATATGGCGTGGACGGTGTACACGCCGCTCCCTTCCCGGCGGCGGACAAACGAGTTCTGTCGGACAAGCGCCTCCAGAGCTGCCCGAGTATCCGTGCCGCAGCAGAAATCCGCCTGCGGCAGGGTGAACTGCTCCAGCGGGCAGAGTGCGAAAAGCATGTCCCGCACGTCCGGGGAGAGTGGGCGATAAAGTTGTTCTTCCAAAAGCGCGGCCATATCCGGTGGCAGTTCGTTCTCGGAATACTGCGGGGAAGATAAGGAGGAAGATTGCGGGGAGGGCAGGGTGAAAGAACGGGCGAAGGCGGGCAGGGAAAAAGCCCCGTGTTGCGCGTAATGGCGGCAATGCAGATATACGCCGCTGACCCATCCGCCCGTGGCCCCATGCAGAGCGCGGATCTGTTCCGGGCTGACCTTGAGGCCGCACAGGGCGCAGTACGCCCGGATGTCTTCTTCCGAAAATGCCAGCATGGCCGGGCCGAGGCGGGCGAGCTCTCCCTTGAGGTCCGATAGCAGGGCGTCGTCCGTTTGGAAATGCCGGGTGGTGAGCACGATGTGCAGATTGCTCATGGCCTGCCGGGCCAGTATCTGGAAAAAGCGGACGCACGACGGCGCGGAAGCCAGCAGGTGCACATCGTCCACGACCAGCACGGTGGGTCTGGCAAAGTCGAGGCTCTCCAGCAGTTCCAGCGCCGCATCGCGTCGGGCCGCGTCATCGGGCGCGAAAGGCGGGCCGAGCCTGCGCAGCGCTCGCGCCGTTTCCGCCGTCTCGGGCAGACGCTCAAACTCCCTGCACAGGGAGTGCCAGAAGGCGCCGTCCGGGGAATCCAGCACGGAAACCCAGATCACGGCCAGGTTTTCCCGGCGCAGAAACTCGCGCACGGCCACGGTCTTGCCGTAACCCATCGGAGCCTCAATGACGGTCAGGGGTGAGGAAAGAATGCCCGTAAGCGCGGCCAGCAGACGCGGGCTGAAGTAACGGACATCCGAGATGCCGGTGCAAACATTGTGTTCCATAGGAACCGCCTGAGGAGGATTTTCCCTGACGGTATCCTGTTTGGTGCTCCCTTGGCAAAGCGTATTCGGTGGCATCCGAAGTGGACGGCGTTCGCTCCTCATTCCTCATTCGGTCTGTCCGGTTTGAGACTGAATCCTGAAGGAGGTTCCGTTTCATTCCGCACAGCTTTTTCTACATTCCTCGTTTCACTGTTCAGGGTGGAATATTCCTGTTTTTGGCCTGTCCGTTTTTTCAGTAAGGAGAGCGGTGTACCCCTCCCTTAAAATAGTGGAGACCAAAACTGGAGACTTCTGGTAAACCATCCCCAGAGGGAGCCATGAAGAAGTCACGGTTTTCTGAACACCAAATCATCACAATCCTGAAGTCTGTCGAAGCGGACAGGACTGCCAAGGACGTATGTCGTGAGCACGATATCAGCAGTGCCACGTTCTATGCATGGAAGACAAGTTCGGCGGCATGGAAGCTTCGGACATCAAGCGTATGCGCGACCTTGAGCATGAAAACGCCCGTCTCAAACAAATGTATGTGGACTTAAGCCTGGAAAATCGGGCCTTGAAGTATGTGATCGAAAAAAAGCTCTGAAGCCAGCCGAGAAGCGTGACGTCGTGCTGTTCGTTCACGAAGAGCATGGACTTTCCGTCAGCAAGACGTACACGGCATTGCGCATAAGTCGAAGCGTGTTTCTTTACAAACCAACGCCGCGTGACGACAGTCTTGTGATAACGACGCTTCTTGAGCTGGCCGAACGCTACCCGAGATACGGATTTGCCAAATATTTTGCTGTGCTGCGTCGCGAGGAATATACATGGAACCATAAGCGCGTCTACCGAATTTATCGGCAGTTGCAGTTGAACAT
>OGYH01000797.1_pt1 | contig 31851 bp, 27 predicted proteins | sample 1576511 | NCBI WGS metagenome assembly OGYH01 (sample SAMEA3541522, study PRJEB24748) | human gut metagenome | biome: human gut; feature: human-associated habitat; material: faeces | place: China | collected 2012
CCGGTGACACTTCGGGTATGAACCGAATGCTCTAGCCAACTGAGCTATACCGCCATATTTATTTTGTGCACTTGAACAGTGCTTTATTATTATATCCAATCGACCGCGATTTGTCAACAATTATTTCGCAAAAATTCAAAAATTTCTGAAATATCTCCTTCTATGGCGTAAAAAAGACGCTGTAACAGAAAAAAGTTACAGCGTCTTGCGTAAATCATTCCCGATATTTCTCCATCATTTCCTTGAACAGCACAGCCGGAGAGGGCGGCGTGTAGGTGATGGCGTTGGCACCCGCCGCAATGGTGGCGGAAATGCTCTCGCCGGTCTTGCCGCCGCTGGCGATGATGGGCACATCCGGGAACTGCTCCCGGATCTTTGCCACCACCCGGGGCGTGTCGGTGCTGCAGGCCACATTCAGGATGGATGCCCCGGAATCAATGCGGCTCCGGATGTTGGTGTCCTCTTTTGTCACTGTGATGATGACCGGGATGTCCACCACCCGCGAAACCGCCAGCAGATTCAGGTCAGAGATGGGGGAATTGAGCACCACGCCCATGGCACCCTGGCTCTCCACGTCGCGGGCAAGGTTCAGGGTGCGCACGCCGTGGGTGGTGCCGCCGCCCACACCGCAGAACACCGGGATGTAGGATGCCTTGATGATGGCATCGCTGATGGCCTGCTGGGGCGTGAAAGGATAGACTGCGAACACCGCGTCCGCGTCGCAGTTGCGGATGATGGCAAGGTCGGTGGTGAATACAAAGCTTTTCAGCCGCCGCCCGTTGATGACGATGCCGCTGGCGGCATATACCTCCTGGGGCATTTTCAGGATGTTGTGGCGCAGGCGGCTCTCTACGTTGGGGGAAGTTTTCTTTTCAGCTGCCATGGGCAAGTCCTCCGTTTCTCAATTGTATCAAATGGGAACTATATTATAGGAAAACAGGGGAGTTTATGCAAGAAACATCCTGTGAACAGTCTGCAAATAAAAATCGACCCTCTCCGTCAGTGCTTCACAGCGCCGGAGAGGGTCGTTCCTTTAATGTGTTCTAACGTATTCTAAAATATCCTCAGGCACGCCGGCCAGTGCATCGGCTCCGGCAGCAGTCAGCTCTGCGCGGCCCCGGAAGCCCCACAGCGCCCCCATGGCAGGCAGACCGGCATTGTGCCCGGTCAGGATATCTACATCGCTGTCGCCCACAAACAGGGTGCTGGCAGGGTCTGCGTGCAGGTCCTGCATCAGGCTGTAAACACCGGTGGGGTCGGGCTTGGTGGGCACGCCCGGGCGGCTGCCCCGCACCAGAACAAACCGACCTGCCCCGAAATAATGCTCGATGATCTTGCCGCACAGCGGGTCAGCCTTGTTGGAGAACACCGCGCACTGCACGCCCGCGGTGTTCAGCGCGTCAATGAGGGCAGCAATGCCCGGGTAAGGCGCGGTCTTGTCCTCCTTGTGGGCATCGTACCGGGCGGTAAACTCCGCCAGCGTAGCGGCCAGCTGCTCCGGTGTGCGGGCATCGGCGGGCGAAAACCGCTCCACGAGCTTCGGGATGCCGTTGCCCACCATGTGCTTGAACTGCTCCACCGTAAACTCCGGCCACCCATGCTGTGCACACACCCAGTTGCCTGCATCAGCCAGGTCGTCGATGGTGTTCAGCAAAGTGCCGTCCAAATCAAATAATACCGTATGAATCATAACAATTTTACTTCCCCTAAAAACAATAACGTTATCTTTATGCCAAGGGCTCCCCTTATTGGGGGAGCTGTCGCCGATCGGCGGCTGAGAGGTTTAATTCGTTTCCATAAATCTGAAAAATTTCTCCGCATCCCGCAGCGGCACGCTCCTCACCTTGAGTTTTGCCCAGCCGGGAAAGGTCAGGGTCAGGTTGGCGCGGCCCACACTGGCAGCCCAGGGGCTTTGTGCTGCGGTCAGGCAGACATCCGGGTGCAACACACAGATGCAGTGCAGGTAGAGCCCCTGCTGCCGCCGCAGGGTCATGCGGCCCTCCCGCAGCCAGAGGCCCTCCCGCCGATAGCCTGCCGCAGCCCCGGCCAGCAGCGCCCCAAAGAAGAACGTGGGGATGAGCAGGGTCACGGTCAGCTGGGGCAGCACTGTGGCCGAGACCAGCGTCAGCAGCAGGCAGAGGGCAAAGGGAATGCCTGCCGGTGCAAAAAAGATGAGACTGCGCTGCTGGGTGCGGGCCAGCAGGTCAGGCGGCATCCGGAACTCCGGCAGCAGCTCCCGGAACAATGCTTCCTCGCCGCTGCGGCAGACGAACAGCGGCAGCTCGGGGGAGCAGCCGCCCGCCGTTACAAAGACCGGCCAGCGTTTCATCAGCCGTGCGGCGGGGGAGATGCGGACATCTGCAAAGCTGATCTCGCTTGTTCGCACCCGGCACTCGAAGTGTTCCAGCCAGCCGCCCCGGCTGCCGATCTGGTCGGCTGTGTGCCAGACAGTGTAGTGCACGGTCTGGGCAAAGCTGCGCATCAGGCTGGCCCCCAGCAGAAAGCCTGCAGCCGCCAGCAGCCATGCCGCGCCTGCAGGGAGCCACCGCGCCGCGAATCGGGCCAGAAAGCTCACCTGGATCTGGGCAAAAACGGCAGGGTTCCAGTCCGGAACATCCCGGGTCTGGCGCACGGCCAGCACAAACAGGGCCAGCGTGGAGAGGCCGTTGGCCCCCAGAAGACCCAGCGCCGCCCGCTCCCCTCCGGCGGGCCGGTGCAGGGCCGGCTTTACCAGAGGCATCAGCTGGTCTGCCACCGCCTCGGCATCGGCTTTGGGCAGGCAGACCGAAAGGGTGTGCTTTTGCGCCGCGCCCACCGGGTAAAGGGTCAGGCGGCTTGCCCCGGCCATCCGGTAGAGCAGGGGCCGGTCGATGGTCAATGCCGCCAGCATCTCGCCCCGCAGGGCACGATCCAGCCGGATGCCCAGCCGCCAGTGCAGATGAAAGGCTCCGGTGTCGTCCATGCTCCAGCTGCTCACATGCAGGATGCCCCAGCTCACTGCGCAGAGCAGAAGGAACAGCAGCGCATCCTGCCGCAGAGCCGTGTGCAGGGCTGTCCAGTTCCGCTCAAACAGCACCTGAACCAGCGGCAGCAGATAGACCACCAGCGTCTTGTGCAGAAACCGCAGGACGGTAAAGGGGTGCAGGCGGCGTTCGTTCATCGGATCTCCTCCGCAAGGGCATGGGTGAGGGCAGCGGCCTGCTCTGCCGGGACCGCCGGTAAAATAAGCCGCGTGCCCGGTGCCGTGATGACGACCACCGATACCCCTGCCAGCCGGAGCAGCGGCGTGCGCAGCCGGAACAGCCCTGTTACAGCCCTGCGTCGGATCGCCCGCCGCAGCGGGAAGACGATGCCGGAGTACACCGTCAGGGTCTCCGCGCCCAGCGCGGCGGCATAGCTGCAGGCGCGCTGGTACACCACCGCCACCAGTGCGGCCCAGAGCAGGCAGAACACCACCCCGGCGGGCAGGCTCTGCCAGAACACAAAGGGAGCCGCCAACAGGCCCGGGATGGCGGCCCAGCAGCAGAGCACAGCCCGGCCCCGGGGCGGGATGATGAGCGCCGTGCGGCGCAGCTCCCGCTCCGTCACTTGCTGTTCAGCTCCCAGGCATCGGTCAGCAGGTGCAGGGTATCGTCCTGCGTCAGCACCAGGATGCGGTCCCAGGGCAGCAGAACGGTGTTGCCGTGGGGGATGATGAACTCGGTGTCGCGGGTGATGCTGACCAGAATGGCATCGCCGGGAATGGGCACATCCATGATGGCTTTGCCCGCAAACTTGAAGTTCTCGGGCAGCAGGATCTCGTTCAGGCTGGCCGTGCCGCCGCCCAGGCTGAGCAGCTGGCGGATGGTATCCGTCTCGATCTCCCGTTCCAGAATGTGGCTCAGGTTGTCGGTGCCGCAGACCACGGTGTCCACGCCTAAGGTGTGCAGCAGCTCCCGGTTCTTGGGGTTGGAGGCCCGGGCCACGGTGCGGTCCACGCCGAACTCCCGCTTGGCGATCTGGCAGGCCACGAGGTTGTCCTCGTCCGAGCCGGTCACGGCCACAAAGGCGTTGCAGCTGCCAACATCGGCGGTGCGCAGGGTGTCCACGCTGATGGAATCGCCGCAGATCACGGGGATGTCCAGCGAATCTGCCAGCATCCGGCACTGGGCCTCGATGGGTTCAATGATGACCACCGAATGGTGGTTCGTCAGCAGGCTCTGGGCCAGATACCGCCCAACACGCCCGCCGCCTGCAATACAAACTTTCATATAAAAACCTCATAATACTTAAAGTATACAGAAACTTTGCCTGAACCAGCTCTTGGCTCCCCCTTTGGGGGAGCTGGCAAAGCCGTCAGGCTTTGACTGAGAGGGTGAGCCAGTTTCCATTATTTCGCCAGCGAACGGAACACTGCCTGTTCTGTCAGGATGGTGGGGCAGATCGTGTCCAGCTCGTAGGTCTTGTGGTAGAGCACCTGCAAATGCGGGTCGGAGACGCGGCAGATGACCTTTTCGCGCCGGAAGATGTTCTTGGCGATCTGTGCGGCCATCAGGTTCACGGAGTCATCCTCGCTCACGGCGGCCACAGCGTCGCAGTTCTCCACGCCGCCCTGCTTGAGGATGTCGGGGTCGGTGGGGTCGCCCACAAGGGCCGTGCCGCCAAAGGAATAATCATCAAAGCTGTCCAGCCGCTTGAGCTGCTCAGGGTCCTTTTCGACCAGGGAAATATCATGGCCGATGCGTTCCAGATCCCGCACCAGTGCCGCGCCCACCTGGTCGCAGCCGATCACCAGAATATTCATGGATGTCACCTCATTGTTCAAAATCTGTTGTTATCTGGCCCGGCATTCCGCGTCAGAAGGAAACACAGGGAAAAACGTTGTGTCCAGTATAGCATATTTCCGGCGGCAGATAAATACAGAAAAAGCAGACAGTGCTCCTGTATAAAATTTGTGATTTTTCGTGCGCAGGCTCTCAGAATATGATATACTGAAGAGCGAACCCAATCTGAATGTGTGCAGAGCGCCTGTGCCGCTTTGCAGGGAGGAGAACCCATGTTTCTTGAAATACTGAAAGCCATCCTGATGGGCATTGTGGAGGGCATCACCGAGTGGCTGCCCATCTCGTCCACCGGCCACATGATCCTGGTGGAGCAGGTGGTCAAGTTCAACGCCAGCGAGGAATTCATGTCCATGTTCCGCGTGGTCATCCAGCTGGGTGCCATTCTGGCTGTGGTGGTGCTGTTCTGGAATAAGCTCTGGCCCTTCGGCCTGCGCCATGGCCGCGTCTGCTCCAAACCTGCCGTTTGGCAGCTCTGGTTCAAGGTGGTGGCCGCCACCATCCCGGTGCTCATCATCAGCCCGCTGGACGACTGGTTTGAGACCCGCTTCTACAATTACATTACAGTCGCCGCCATGCTGATCCTGTACGGTGTCCTCTTCATCCTTGTGGAGAACCGCCGCACCGCCCCGCATGTCACCCGGCTGGAACAGATCACCTACCGCGAAGCCTTCATCATCGGCGTGTGGCAGATGCTGGCCATCATTCCCGGCACCTCCCGCTCCGGTGCCACCATCGTGGGCGGCCTGCTGCTGGGCCTGTCCCGTGCCTGCGTGGCCGAGTTCACCTTCTTCCTCGCCATCCCCGTTATGGCGGGCGCGTCCCTGCTCAAGGTGGTCAAGTTCGTCCTCTCCGGCGCTGCGATGACCGGCACCGAGATCGCTGTCCTCGTGGTGGGCTGCGTGGTCGCCTTTGTGGTCAGCCTTGCCGCCATCCGCTTCCTGATGGATTACGTCAAGCGCCATAACTTCAAGTTCTTCGGTCTTTACCGCATCGTGCTGGGCCTGATCGTCCTGGCCGTGGCCGCCATCACCGCCATTGCGTAAATCCCTCCCGAACCCCCCAGCCGCCCGCCTGGGCGGCTCTTTTGCGTTACGGGGCAATTGCACCGGCCCCGGCCTTGTGCTATACTGGAGCCATAAAGAGAGAACCCGGCGGCGGGAGAGTGCCGCGCCTGAAATTGTCAAAAACGGAGGAGAATCCTATGGAAGCATCGACTGTATATTACACCGACTTCCGGTGTCCTGTGGGCACCAGCCTGACCGAAAAACTGCGCCGCCTGTGCATTGCGGCGGGCATCAAGAGCATTGATATGGACGGCAAGTTCGTGGCCATCAAGATGCACTTTGGTGAGCTGGGCAACCTGGCCTTTCTGCGCCCGAACTACGCCAAGGTAGTGGCAGACCTGTGCAAGGAGCAGGGGGGCCAGCCCTTCCTGACCGACTGCAACACGCTGTACCCGGGCAGCCGTAAGAACGCGCTGGAGCACCTGAGCTGCGCGCAGGAAAACGGCTTCTGGCCCATGACCACCGGCTGCCAGATCATCATTGGCGATGGCTTGCGCGGCACCGATGAGCTTGAGGTGCCCGTGCCCAACGGCGAATACTGCAAGACCGCCAAGATCGGCCGCGCCATTATGGATGCCGACATCTTCATCAGCCTGACCCACTTCAAGGGCCACGAAGCGACTGGCTTCGGCGGAGCCATCAAGAACATCGGCATGGGCTGCGGTTCCCGTGCGGGCAAGATGGAGCAGCACTCCTCCGGTAAGCCTGCCGTGCAGGAGGAACTCTGCCGCGGCTGCCACCGCTGCGCCAAGGAGTGCGGCTCCGATGCCATCCGCTACAACGAGAACAACAAGGCGGTCATTGATTACGAAAAGTGCAAGGGCTGCGGCCGCTGCATCGGTGCCTGCAACTTCGATGCCATCTATTCCATCGACAGCAGTGCCAACGAGGAGCTGGACCGCAAGATGGCAGAGTACGCCGCCGCCGTCTGTGCAGACCGCCCCTGCTTCCACATCAGCCTGGTGCAGGATATCAGCCCCAACTGTGACTGCCACGGCGAGAACGATGCCCCCATCCTGCCGGATATCGGCATGTTCGCCTCCTTTGACCCCGTGGCGCTGGATCAGGCCTGTGCCGATGCCTGCCTGAACGCACAGCCCCTGCCCAACAGCCAGCTGGGCCAGAACCTTGCAAAGCCCGGCTGGAACTGCCACCACGACAACTTCAAGGATTCCAACCCCAATGTCGAGTGGAAGGCAACGCTGGAGCAGGCCGAAAAGATCGGCATGGGCACCCGCCAGTACACCCTGAAGAAGATCTGAACATAAAAATAAGCCCGACAACGTCGGGCTTATTTTTATGTCTCTTGCATTCAGGGGCAGACAGGACGCTCAATACTCGCTGGAAGCCGGGACCAGTACGTCAATGACATCGGCCAGGGCTTTCCAGTTTTCCTCGGAACAGCCGGGCAGCTCTTTGGCATCCAGACCGGCATCCTCAATGCGGCCGGTCATGCTGTCCTTGTCGGTCAGCAGGGTCTCGGCATCGGCCTTGATGAGCGGCCAGGCATCGGCAAAGCTCTGCTGGTCATCGGCGCTCAGGCTGTCGAACCACTGGGTATAGGCATCTTTGATGTCGCTGACCGGCTGGATGCTCATGTTGCAGCCATCGGCCCATTTCAGCAGGGAAGCCGCCGCGATGACGGATTTCAGCGAGCAGCCGGACACACCGGGGCCCCAGCCAAGGCAGGGGGCAAAGGCATCGTCCGGGTCGGAGAGGGAGAACAGGGAGTTCTCGCCTGCGTCCAGCGGGCCCACCTTGCCGGTATCGGCGGTCACAGTGGAAGAGGGGATGCTCTCGCTTGCAGAAGCGGAAGAGCTGGAAGCGGCAGTGCTGCCGGAAGAGGTGCTGCAGCCTGCCAGCACGCCGCACAGCAGGGCGGCGCAGACCAGCAGGGAAAGAATACGCTTGCGAATCATAGGAAAGCCTCCTTTTATCGTGTTCCGGCCCATCTGCCGGAGAAACTGCTCTGGTACATTTCTAGTATACTGTTCTGCCGGGCTGTTGTCAATCGGCGTGCGCAGGACGATTTTTCACCCCGGCTGTGCAAACTATACAAACTTTTGTCCTTTTTTTCTCAGTCGGGCGGGATTGACATTTTTTGCGCTGGCGCGTATAATCCGGCCATGGTCAAACTGGGAGAAATGAGTGAAGAACCGGAAAAAGGGGGAGAAACGGATGCAGAAATTTCTGCGGCGGCTGGAACGCTTTTCACAGTCGCTGCTGTCGCCGCTGTCTTATCTTTCGGCGGCGGGCCTGCTGCTGGTGCTGGGGGCGCTGCTCACCAGCAAGCCATTGTGTCAGGCACTGCCGGTGCTGCAGTGGGCTCCGCTGCAGCTGGTGGGTCAGCTGCTCTATAACGGGATGATGGTGCTCATCAACAACCTCAGCGTCATTCTTTGCGTTGGGGTGGCTGCCGTGCGCGCCAAAACCGAAAAGCAGGAAGCCGCCCTGCTGGCGCTGATGGCCTACCTTGTGTTCCTCACAGCCAACCACACCGCGCTGGAAGCGCTGGGACTGCTTGCCCAGCCCAACGGGATGACCGGCCTTGCGGGCACGGGCCAGACCACCATTCTGGGCATTCAGGTGGTGGACACCGGCGTGGCAAGCGGCATCGTGCTGGGCTTTGCGGCGGCGTGGCTTTTCAACCGCACCTGCGAAAAGCAGTTTTATGGCATGATCACCCAGCTCTATTCGGGTCTGCGGTGGTCGTTTTTGTGTCTGTCAGCGCTGGCTGTGGCACTGGGGCTGGGGTTCTGCTTCGTCTGCCCGCCGCTGCAACGGGCGGTCAGCGCCCTCACGGACTGGATCGCGGCTTCAGGGAACGCGGGTGTGTTCCTCTACGGCTTTCTGGAACGGCTGCTCATCCCCACCGGCCTGCATCACCTCATCTATATGCCCTTCCAGTTCTCTTCGCTGGGCGGGAGCCTGACCGTAGGCTCTGTGACCTACACAGGTGCTTACGCCGTCTGCATGACCGAGTACACCATGGGCCTGCCCCTCTCGGACGGCATCGTCTGGATGTACACCGGCTTCACCAAGACCTTTGGCTATCTGGGCATTGCGGCGGCCTTCATCTTCACGGCCCGCAGGGAGAATCGTGCCCGTACCGCCGCCGCTATGATCCCGCTGGCGGTCACGGCCTCGGTGGCCTCCATCACCGAACCCATTGATTTTCTGTTCTGCTTCGTTTCGCCCCTGCTCTGGGTGGCCCATGCGGTCATTACGGGCGGCTTTATGGTGCTGCTCCATGTCCTGCATGTCCGGGCCTTTACCTCCAACCTGCTGGGGTCGCTGGTGTTCAACCTGAGCGCCGGGGAGCAGCTGCAGAATCTGCCGCTGCTCTATCTGCTGGGCCTTGCGGAGATCCTGACCTACTTTGCCGTGTTCAGCATCCTCATCAAAGCAAAGGATCTGCCCACCCCGGGCCGGGAAGCAGCCCCTTCCACAGACCAGTCCCCGTACGCCGACCCGCAGGAGGTGTGCCGGTTCATCGCCGCGCTGGGTGGGCCGGAGAACATCGCCCAGCTGGGAAACTGCTTCACCCGCCTCCGGCTCACGGTGCGGGATGCCTCGCTGCTGGATATGGGGGCTCTGCTCTCCCTGTCCCATAAAGGTCTTGTGGTGCAGGGCACCCGGGTCCAGCTGGTCTGCGGCCTGCACGCCGCCCAGCTCCGCCATGCGCTTGAACAGCAGCTTGCCGAGATGGCCCCGGTGTGATTGCATTTTGATAAGAGAAACGGTATAATTGTGGCGAAACCTCTCAGTCGCCTGCGGCGACAGCTCCCCTGACAGGGGAGCCAAGAAAGGCCCCTGCCTCTCCTATTAGGCAACAACAACCGCCGCCAGTGGCGGATGAAGGGAGTTGTTGTTGGGGCAGCGGCCAACAAGGCACAAGTGCAATACTTTGCACGAAGTGAATGTTGGGAGCCGCAACCCGGACAAGTGGCATTGCGAAGCAATGACGGAGAGGTTTAGCAGCGGATAACCTGAAAATAAAGGAGAACATAAAATGCAGAATAACACCTTTTCCGTCGAAGGTCTCTTCGATTTCCTGAACGCCGGTGTCAGCGCCTTCCACTCCACGGCTGCGGCTGTGAAGATCCTGGAGGAGAACGGCTACCAGAACTGCCCCGAGAGCGCAGCCTGGGAGCTGGTGCCTGGCGGCAGATATTACACCACCCGCAACGGCTCTGCCGTGCTGGCATGGCGGATGCCCAAGGGCGAGCTGACCGGCTGGCATGTCACCGCCAGCCACAGCGATTCTCCCACCTGGCGCATCAAGCAGCTGGATGGCGGCAAGGACGCAGTCTTTGCCAAGGCGGAGACCGAGGGCTACGGCGGCATGATCATGCCCACCTGGCTGGACCGTCCCCTGAGCGTGGCGGGCCGCATTCTGGTCCGCACGGAGAACGGCATCCGGAGCCTGCTGGTCCACCCCGACCGGGCGCTGGCTGTCATCCCCAACCTCTGCATCCACTTCAACCATGACCTGAACAATGGCATGAAGTACAACCCTCAGGTGGATCTGCAGCCCATCTTTGGTGAGGCAGGCTCCACCCTGCGGGACGCTCTGGCTGAGGAGGCCGGGGTCAAGGCTGAGGACATCGTGGACGCTGACCTGGTGCTCTGCACCCGCGAAAAGGCCGAGCGCGTGGGCCTGAAGGGCGAATACTTCATGTCCGGCCGCATCGATGACCTGGAATGCGCCTACACCACCCTGTGGGGCTTCCTGCAGGGCCGCGGCGAGGAGGAAGGCCGGGGTGATATGTGGGTCATGTTCGACAACGAGGAGGTGGGCTCCTCCAGCCGGCAGGGCGCACAGGGCACCCTGATGGCCAATGTGCTGGCCCGCATTGAGGAAAAGCTGGGGGTCACCCGGGAGCAGAGCATCCGTGCCTGCACCAACAGCCTGCTGTTGAGCGCCGACAATGGCCACGCCACCCACCCCAACCACCCCGAAAAGAGCGATCCCGCCAATGTGGCGGTCATGGGCGGCGGTGTGCTGCTGAAGTACAATGCCCGCCAGACCTACACCACCAGCGGCTTTACCGGCGCTGCCTTTGCCGAGATCTGCAAAAAGGCCGGTGTGCCGGTGCAGGTGGCCGCAAACCGCGCGGATGTTCCCGGCGGCTCCACGCTGGGCAACCTGCTGGGCCACCAGATCCTGATCCCCATGGTGGATATCGGTCTGGCACAGCTGGCCATGCATTCCGCAATGGAGACCGCCAGCTGCAAGGATGCCGAGTACATGGCAAAGGCCGTGGCCGAGTTCTATAACACGCCCATCTCCCAGCCCGTGGACGGCGAGTGGAAGTTGGGCCTGTGAGCGCTGTGACCGGGCGCTTTGCCCCCAGCCCCAGCGGGCGGCTCCATCTGGGCAATCTGGCCTGCAGCCTGCTGGCCTGGCTCAGCGCCAGAAGTCAGGGCGGGCGCATCGTTCTGCGCATTGAGGATCTGGATGCCGAGCGCTGCCCCCGGAAATACGCCGATGCGCTGGAAGAGGACCTGCGCTGGCTGGGCCTTGTCTGGGACGAGGGCGGCAGCAGCGGCGGCCCCAACGGCCCCTATTACCAGAGCGAGTGCGCCGCCATCTACACCGAGAGCTATAACAAACTGGAAGCACAGGGCCTTGTGTACCCCTGCTTCTGTTCCCGTGCCCAGCTCCATGCCGCCAGCGCACCCCACACCTCCGACGGCAATGTGATCTATCCCGGCACCTGCCGGGGCCTGACAGCGGAGCAGGTCGCTGAAAAGCGCAAAAAGAAGGCTCCGGCCTACCGGCTCATGGTGCCCGATGAGGACATCACCTTCACCGATGGCTGTATGGGCCTCCACACCGAGAACCTGCTCCGCGACTGCGGGGATTTCTACCTCCGCCGCGCCGATGGCGTGTTTGCCTACCAGCTGGCTGTGGTGGTGGACGATGCCCGCATGGGCGTGACGGAGGTGGTGCGGGGCGCAGACCTGCTCTCTTCCACCGCGCGGCAGCTTTATCTTTACCGTCTGCTGGGCCTGCCCGCTCCAAAGTTTGCCCATTGCCCGCTCCTGCTGGCCCCGGATGGCCGCCGCCTTTCCAAACGGGACGGGGACCAGAGCCTGGAAAATCTCCGGGCAAAGTATACGGCGGAAGAGATCGTGGGCAGGCTTGCCTTTGCCTATGGCCTTCAGCCCGAACCGGCCCCACGCACCCCGGAAAGCCTCATTGCAGACTTTTCCTGGGACAAGGTGCCAAAGCAGGATATCTGCCTGCCGGAAAATCTGTTTTAAGCAAACCCACGATCTTTGCCATGCCTGTGCAAAGATTGTGGGTTTTTCTTTACAAAAAAACGATTTATGGTAAAATATAACTAGAGACTTTGCTGAAACAGAAAGGAGCCTGTTATGCGTAAAATGTTAAAAGCGTCGAGTTTGTTGATCTGTGCAATGCTTTTGCTCAGCGCATGTGCAAGCTCTTTGAATCTGAGACCGGGGCCTTTCCGTTCGGAAATGCAGGATGTTTTTGTTCAGCAGACGACACTTGCGGTTCCGGCCAGTCACGCCGAGCATGGGGAGGATTATGTCATTGAGTGGCAGGACCCGGTGATGGAGCAGCACGTCCGGAAATGGCTTGACCGCCCGAAGGGGGATATCTATCACAGCGATGTCTGGGATTATCAGCGGGTCACGATAAATTCCGGAACCGGCGTGAAAGATCTCCTCGTCAAAGATGCACCGGACGGGGTGGACATTGGGGGAAACGTCAGCAGCAATGAGCAGTTGGCAGCCTGCGCAGTCAGCGTAGAGGGAACGTATGATCCGGTGACCTCTCTGGCAGACCTGCGGCATTTTGACAGCTTGCAGGTATTGTCGGTCAATAATAGAAGGGGAGCCCCACCCATTACAGATCTGACAGGTCTGGAAGAATGCAAAAATCTGATGCTTTTGAGTGTGCCCAGTGTGGAGAGCAGTGCATTCCCGACCTTTGCAAAGCTGGATTCTGTGGTAAAGCTGGAATATGGCAGTGACGGGATCCGGGCGGATTCCAATGTCTCCGACCTTTCGGCGCTGGCGCAGATGAAGTCGCTGAAGATGCTGTGGATCACCGGCAGTGAGGTCGATCTGACCCAGCTGGCCGGAGCTGACTTGCGGGTCCTGAGACTGGACGTGACCCGGATCGGTTCGCTGGAACCGCTGAAGCAGATGGAAAATCTGAGCTTTCTGCAGCTGTGCCAAGGGCCGGAGATCGACAGCTTTGCCCCGCTGGCGGAGAGCAGTGTGCAGTATCTGAGTATGTCTCTCTCTCAGGGTGCACAGGAAGCCTACAAGGACATGGATTATACTCCCCTGACCCAGATGCCGCAGCTGATCTGGCTGGATCTGACCAACAACATCACGTTTGATACGGAAACCTGCAAAAAACTGCTGGCAAACGATACGGCCCTGAAATATCTGAAAATTTCCTATACATCAGCGGCCAAAGATGCCGAAGAGCTGGATACAGCGCACCTGAAAGAGTTCACTGCTCCGGCTCCGTAATGCCCCAAAATGCAAAACACCCATGCCAGCGCCGGCATGGGTGTTTTTTAGTGCAGATTCAGAGCCGCTGCAAGGCTCTTGCGTCGCTGCGTTCCAGTGCAGTCATGGCTGTATCCAGAACCATGGCCAGCAGGATGCCCAGCAATACATCAATGCAGCTGTGCTGCTTGAGCAGAACCGTGGACGCAATGATGGACATGCACAGCACTGCCGAAGCAGGCCGCATCCAGCGGCGGCCCGGCGTTTCAAAGATGCGGCTGCGGTAGTAGGCCATCATCAGGGTGACGGAGTTGAACACATGGATGGAGGGGCAGACATTGAGGGGCGTGTCGGTGGCATAGAGCATCCGCACGGCCTGAGCAAAGATATCGCTGCCGTACACCCGGTAGGGCCGCAGGTCAAGGCCGGTGGGCAGGATGACATAGCAGGCCAGCGCAATGGTCATGCCCGCAAACAGGGGCAGGCAGAGCCGCCAGAAATCGGCCCGGGGCGCTTTCCACAGCAGGTAGAACAGGGTGAACGGGATCCACAAAAACCACGCAAAGTAGGGCACGATGGCATATTTGCAAAAGGGGATCAGGTCATCCAGATGGCAGTGCACCAGAACATCGGGCACGGCAATATGGACTTCGAGCCAATGGAACGCCGAAAGGTAAAACAGGAGATAAAACGCCATGAACGAAACGGGATGGCGGGAAAACCAGTTGCGCATGGAACACACTTCCTTTTCTGGAATGGGGGCCGCAGCCCCGCCTAAAGTTCTTTGCAGCGTATGATTATACCGCGCAAAGACGAAGAAAACAAGACAAAAAGCTGACAAAATCGTGAACACATCCGCGCGGAATTTGGTATGCTTTGGGGAAGCGGATGCAGGTGAGAGAAGCTTCTGCCTATTGATACGAGACAGGATGCGGGTTTCCTGCACAAAAAAGGCCCTCCCCGCCAAAACTGCAATGGCGGAGAGGGCCGGATATACGGAAACTCAGATCACCTTTTGTTCCATCCACCTGCCGCGGACAAAGCGGACGCAGAAGAACAGCGAGCGCATGGCCCAATCCAGGAACATGCCCAGCCAGATGAACAGCAGGCCGCAGTGGAACTTGAGCACCATCAGGTAGCAGAAGGCCACCCGGAACACCCACATGGAGATGACGCTGACCGTCATGGTAAAGGCGGCATCTCCGGCGGCGCGCAGGATGTTGGGCAGGGTGAAGCTGGAGGGCCACAGGATCAGCGATACAACGTTGAACCAGACCATCAATTCCAGTGCCATGCCGTAGGCCTCCGGCGAGAGGTTGAACCAGGAGAGCGCCAGCTTGTTCAGGAAGAACAGGCCGGAAAGGTTCATCGCCCAGTCGCCGGCGTAGGCGGTCAGGAGCAGCAGGCGGGAATAGCGCTTGGCCTGCGCCTTTTCCCCGGCACCCAGACACTGGCCCACAACCGTCAGCGCGCCGATGCCCACGGCGGAGGCGGGCACGTTCAGGAAGCTGGAGATGTTGCCTGCCACGGCGTTTGCCGCAATGGCGGCGGTGCCCAGCGTGCTGGTCAGGCTGGAGACCGACAGCTTGCCGATCTGGAACATGCCGTTCTCGATGCCGGCGGGAATGCCGACTTTCAGGATGCGCTTGATGAGGTCGAGATCCGGCTTCAGGTCGGTGAGGTGGTCGATGCGCAGCGCACATTCCGGCTTCTGCAGCAGGAACATCACGGTGAAGCAGGCAATCATCCGGCTCACGAGGCTGGCGGTGGCCGCACCCATCACGCCCATGCCAAACCTGTAGATCAGGATGGCGTTGCCGCCAATGTTCACCACGTTCATCACCAGGCTGGAAAGCATACTGATCTTGCTGTTGCCCTGGGCGCGGAACAGAGCCGCACCGGCGTTGTACACGCCGATAAAGGGATAGCTCAGGGCCGAGAGCAGAAAATAGGTCTCAGCGTAGCGCATCACATCCGCGTCAATGGAGCCGAAGATGCCTCGCAGGATGGCGTGCCGCCCCACCGCCACGATGACGGCGGTGACTGCGCTGAGGGAGATCATAATGAACATGATCTGGGCGGCACTGGCCTTGGCCCGTTTTGGCTCCCGGTGGCCGATGTACTGGCTGGCGACCACCGCGCCGCCGGTGGCCAGTGCGCTGAGCAGCTGGATCATCAGCACGTTGAAGGAGTCCACCAGGCTCACGCCCGAAACGGCGGCTTCGCCCACCGAGGAGACCATCAGGGTGTCCGCCAGACCGATGGAGATGCTGAGGGCCTGCTCTGCCACCAGCGGCAGGAAAAGTGAGATGAGCTGTTGACGGTTGAACAGCGGTCTTGATGTGGTCGATGCGTCTGTCATGGTGTCCTCCCTTGGCGCGTGGATTCAAACACACCCATGATAGCGCGGAATGACGTGAAAATCAAGATGTTGTATCCAACAAATCAAAGAATCAGGCAAACTCTTTGCTGGGGGTCAGGCTGGTGCCGTAATAAACGATGTAGTCGTAGGGGACCTGGGGGTTGTACGCGGCCAGATCGCCGTACTTGGCCAGAATGTCGTTCCGCAGGTTCTCCGGGGTGTAGGGCTGCCCGGCGGAAAGGGTGTCGGCGCAGACAGCGTTCCACATGCTCTCGGTAAAGGCGGCGCAGTTGAAGTAGGCCGACCAGTGGTCAGACTTTGCAAGGTTGCGGTTGACCACGTCCAGCTGGCCCTGATCCAGCGAGGTCTGGACAGCGTAGATGTTCTGGTAGTAGGAATCGGCCAGATAGCGCTTGTAGTAGCCCTCCAGATTGTACCAGATGCCGGTGTGCTCCCAGCGGTTGCCGCGGGGGCTGAAGGTCATCTCGGGGTTGGGCGCGATCCGCAGGCCGCCCACCTCGATGTCGTGGTCCGAAACGTTCCGCACCGAGAGGAAGGAGTGGCCGCTGGAATTGATGGAGGCATCGCCCCGATCCTCGGCCCGGGCGTAGATGCGCAGCAGGGCCACGGCACCCTCGGCGGGTTCTGCACCGTAGGCCTGCACGGCAGATCTATGGTCGGCCTGCTCAAAATCGTAGGGGCCGCCGGTGCTGGTGGTGAAACCGACGATGTTGCGGATCTGATCCTCAAGGGGGCTTACATCGGTGATGACACGCTGGTCCTGGGGTGCGGGCGTGGCGGCGGGGGCCTCGGCCAGTGCGGCGGTGCTGCCGAACACGCACAGGGCCAGTGTCAGGCAGAGGGAAAGGGCGCGGAACTGCTTTTTCATGGGGGAACCTCCAAAGAGAAAAATTTCAGGTCAAGGATAGACGATTTTTGGGACGCTGTCAAGAAAAAGATATCTGCCGCCTTTACCCCCGGTGCCGGATGTGTTAAAATGTAGCTGGCAGCCGTGCCCGGTGTTTTGGGGCATGGGACCGATCGGAAGGTAAATGAATCTGACCCAGAGAGGGGAACAACCTATGCCAAAAGAAGCACACAAGGTCGTGGTCATCGGGCACCGCAACCCCGATACCGATTCCATCTGCTCCGCCATTGCCTATGCGGAGCTCAAAAACCGCACCAGCACGCTGGTCTGTGAGCCGCGCCGTGCCGGTAAAATGAATCAGGAGACCGAGTTCGTCCTGAAAAAATTCGGTGTCACGCCGCCCCGGATGTGCACCGACGTGAACCCCAAGATCCGGGACGTGGATTACCGCGAGATGCCGGGCATCCCGGGCTCCACCAGCCTGCGCCGCGCATGGAAGATCATGCGCGACCAGCAGATCGACACCCTGTCCATCACCAGCGCGGACAACGAGCTGGAGGGCATCATCACCGTGAAGGATCTTGCCACCGCCAACATGGACGTGTTCGATACCGCAGTGCTGGCCAAGAGCCGTACCTCTTATAAGAATATCCTTGAAACGCTGAACGGCACCATGGTGGTGGGCAATGCCGACGCGGTCTGCACCACCGGCCACATCAAGATCGGCACCGCCACCCCCGAGATGCTGGAAAGCAGCGTGGAAAAGGGGGATATCGTCATTCTGAGCAACCGGTACGAAAGCCAGCTCTGCGCCATTGAAAAGGAAGCCTCCCTGATCATCATCTGCAATGGGGCCAAGGTGGGCCGCACCATCCAACGCATTGCCGATGAGACCGGCGTTGCCATTATGACCACCCCCGAGGATACCTATGCGGCGGGCAAGCTCATCAGCCAGTGCGCCCCCATCTCCTATTATATGACCCGGGACAACATCCTCAAATTCACCCTCGTCACCCCCGTGGCCGATGTGCTGCGGGTGATGGCAAAGGTGCGCCACCGCTATTTCCCCATCCTCGATGAGGAAGGCAAATACTGCGGCATGGTCAGCCGCCGCAACGTCATTGCCCTGCGCAAGCGGCGCATCATTCTGGTGGACCACAACGAGGCCACCCAGGCCGTGGAGGGCTTTGATCAGGCCGAGATCCTGGAGATCATCGACCACCACCGCATCGGCAGTCTGGAGACCAGCGGCCCGGTCTACTTCCGCAACCAGCCCGTGGGCTGCACCGCCACCATCATCACCCAGATGTACGATGAAAACGGTGTGGACATCCCGCCCCAGATCGCGGGCCTGCTGCTGGCGGCCATCCTTTCGGATACGCTGGCCTTCCGCAGCCCCACCTGCACCCCCGTGGATGAAAACGCCGCCAAGCGTCTGGCCAAGATCGCAGGCGTGGACATCGAAGAGTTTTCCACCGAAATGTTCGAGGCCGGTGAAAAACTGGACGGCAAGACCCCCGAAGAGGTCTTTTTGCAGGACTTCAAGGTGTTTATGTGCGGCGATATCCGCTTTGGTGTGGCACAGGGCAGCTACATGACCCGCAAGAACCTGCAGGCCGCCCAGGCGCTGCTCCAGCCCTATCTGGAGGAGGCCCGCAACAAGCAGAACGTGGAGGACCTCTACATGCTGCTGACCGATGTGCCCAAGGAGGAGAGCGTGGTCATCTGCACCGGCCGCTACGCCGCCGAGGTGTTGAGCAACGGCTTTGAGAGCCGGCCCGCCGCCGACGGCAGCTGGACGCTGCCCGGCGTGGTCAGCCGCAAAAAGCAGTTCATCCCCGCCATGATGAGCGCCTATCAGGAGCTGTAACCCCCCGATACAAAACACGAAGCCCCCGGAACCCTGCATGTTCCGGGGGCTGTTGTGTTTTGTAAGGGAGCGTCAGGCTGCGACTTTTAAGGGAGAGTTATCAGTCCAGATGGTGCCATCCAAAAGCTTTGTTACGGCCAGTGTGCCGTTCACGCTGACCCGTGCGGGGTCCAGCGCATAGAAATCGCTCTCCCGCAGGTTTTCGGGGTCTGCCGTGGGGGAGATGCCCACCACGCACACCCAGTGTCCGTAGGTGCTGCTGGTGGCGATGTGGGGGTAGTTGACCTCTTTCCAGCCGGAGCCGGAGAGATGGTATTCATAGCTTGTCACGCGGTTGGTGTGCTTGGACACGCCGCTGACGGCGGTGTTTTTTAGATGTACGATGACGGGCCGCCCGGCCTGCAGTTCTTCATACAGGCGGGAAAGGCAGTCGGAAAGGGAGCCGCTGTAAGCGTAGTACCCGGCGGCAGACCATACCGCGCCGTTCGACCACATCCCGCTGCCCGAGCAGGGCTTGCCATCCAGAATGGTGCGGGCGTAGCGCAGGGCGTACCAGCTGCACCGGCCCGAGGTCTGGTTGCCGATGGAGACGATCTGCTGGCTGTCGAAGGACAGCAGCGTGATGCCGTTCACATCCTGCAATTGTGCCGCCGCAGCCTTTGGCGCGGCCAGAAAGGTCAGGCACAGCAGAACTGCTGCCACAAAAACGCGCACCGGAGCGCGCAGGGAACCATGCTGCATGGGGCAAACTCCTTTTCCTTGTTCAGGAACGGCACCCGGCGGTTCCCATTGCCTTAAGTTTAGCACCAAATCGTGGTAGAATTGTGTAAACGCCGGAAATATTTTCCGGTTTTTGCCCCGGGCGCGGCAAAGGATCTTTGCGAAGATTCGTTCTGGAAAAAACAACAAAAGCAGGAGAAAATGTTTGGTGAAGCTGGCAATTGACAAAAGCGACAGTCGTTGGATAAAATAAAGCTGGAAGGGGTCCTGTTTCAAAATGGAAAGGCACCCTGCATATTATGAAAAACACAACAAAACGACTGGAGGTCCCGACATGAAAATGCTGAAAAAACTGGCCGCTTTGATTCTGGCGGCGACCATGGTACTTGTTCTGTTCACCGCCTGCGGCGGTGATACCACATCGACCCCTGAGGCTCAGGCAGAAGCTCAGATGATGAGCACGATCAATGCAAAGCGCCCAGATGGATCGAAACTGGAAAACAACGCACAGTGCAGAGCGATTGCAAGCCAACGTATTGATGAGGCAGCAGCTAATAGAGGAGACTTGGATGTCTCGCTGGATCTGTGGGGCTATTCGTCTAAGGTTTGGTTCAAAATTGATGGCCCCAAAGATGGTAAGTGTGTAGCTACATTTGTGACAACATTTGACTATGATGGCACAAAGCTGGATAAGTTTGTTCGGAAAATTGCCGATGGCGGCAACCTTTTAAATGGCAGTATCGCACAGAGCACGAAATGGACACAGGTCGGCGTTGTTGTCAAAGCTGTGAATGGTCAGACCTACATGGCTATCTCGGTGGCATTTGATAAAAATGCCTGAGCAAAACAAATTATGTGATTTTCCCCGGAGTGTGGCTGAAAGGCCGCCCTCCGGGGCTTTTTTGCGTCTGGAACACTTGACTTATAATTATAATATAATTATAATATAGATATGGAAAGCATACAGTTTGAGTGGGATGAAAATAAAAACCGCATCAATCAGCACAAACACGGCATTTCATTCCTGGAAGCAAAGACAGTTTTCTATGACGAGGAAGCACTGGTAATTGATGACCCGGAGCATTCAGAACAGGAGGACAGATTTATCATTCTCGGCCTGAGCAGTAGGGCAAATCTGCTTGTCGTGTGTCACTGCTACCGTGCGTCAGATACTGTCATCCGTATCATCTCGGCCAGAAAGGCCACCAAAACTGAATCAAAATATTATGGAAAGTGAGGTCTGTGTTATGCTCAAAGAGTACGATTTCAGCAATGCAAGAAAGAATCCCTATGCCAAGGCGCTGAAAAAACAGATCACCATTAACATTGACAGCAATACCATTGATTACTTCAAGGAGCAGGCCGAAGTGGTGGGCATCCCTTACCAGACCCTGATCAATTTGTACTTGAAAGACTGCGTTGCCAATAACCGTCATTTGTCTCTGTCGTGGCAGTGAGAAGAAAAACGGGCTCGTCCGGTTTTGCTCCGGGCGGGCTTTTTGTTTGCAACTTTCCCATAAAAGATGCAAAAAAGGCTGTGATGTGGTACAATAAAAGATAGATTTTATCGAAAGAAAGGAACCTTTGGATGCAGCTGTTTGAACTGGTCAGCCCGCGGCTGTTCCGCCCGCTGGCGGGGCCCAACCGGGCGTTTTATGCGGAGCTGCTGCTCCTGCTGTGGGAGGAGTGCCGCCACACGGCGGATTACTCCATCTCCCGGGCAGAAGCGGTGAGCCGGGCCGAGGATTACTTTGCGGCGCTGGCAAAGCCGCTGGCACTGGATGCCGATGACGCGGGCGATGAAGCCGAACAGCCCACCCGGGACCCCCATACCCTTGCGCTGGGCTTTCTGCTCCGTCTGCGCCGCACCGGCTGGCTGGAAGAGCAGCCCGGCAGCTATGAGGAGGAGCCTGCCCTTGCCTTTGTGCCCGAAGTGGCCCCCCTGCTGGAGGCGCTGGAGGAGATCCTGAACCCGCGTGTTGTCACCTACACCGGCAAGCTGTACAAGGCATGGCAGCTGCTGCAGAACATCGGGGAGGAAAAGAGCCCCTATGAGAATGTTCTGCGGGAGGTGGCCTCTGATCTGGAAGCGCTGAACAAGTCCCTGCGGGCGCTGAACGCCTCCATCGGGCATTATATCGACCGGCTCACCCGCAACCGCACCCCGCAGGAGGTGCTGGAGCTCTTCGACCAGTACGAGGAAAAGGTGGTGGCCGCCGCTTACCACCGCTTCAAGACCAGCGATAACCTGTTCAACTACCGCGCCTATCTGGAGGAGGAGCTGGACGACTGCGAGGCAAACCATCTGCCCCGGCTGGCGCTGGATTACGCCCGGGTGGAGCACTGCGCCCCCGGCGAGGCCGCCCCTGCCGTGCGTGCCCTCATCCAGAAGCTGCGGGATTCATTGGAAGAGATGAGCACCCTGATGCGCCAGATCGACCAGAGCCACATCCGCTACCGCAAGCGGGCCGTGCAGCGGGCACAGTTCCTGCTGCTGAGCGACCGCTCCTCACAGGGCAGTGTCACCGCCCTGCTCCGCCGCTATGCCGAGGAGATCAAAACGCCAGACCAGCTGTTTGCGCTGGATGACGGCCCGGTGGCAAAGCGCCTGCGCCTCTACCCGGCGGCGGTGTTCGGGGCAAAGCCCCTCTATCCGCCCGCCGCGCCCCGCAGCGAAACGCCGCTGGCCCCGGTGCGGCAGGCCGGGCTGGACGCGGAGCAGCTGCGCAAAGAACAGCAGCTGCTGCTGGATTACGCCCGGATGGCCGTGACCGAGGAGAACGTGGGCCTGCTGGCAAAACAGGCCCTTGCCGCCCGCAGTGCGGTGGCCGCCTCTACGCTGGCGGAGGAATACCCCCGCGATTTTGCCCGCATCATCGGCCTGCATACCTATTCGCAGTCGCCGCGCCGGGCTTACGATATCACCCTTACCGGAAACTGGGTCGAACGGGGCGGCTTCCGGTTTGAAGAGTTTATTCTGACACCCCGCAGGGAGGACACTGACCATGGCCGAACCGAATAAAATGCTGGAAGAGACCGCAAACTATCTGCTCAATCACTGCTTTGTGCTGGGCGGCGTGGAGGATCAGCGGGCAAAATACCTCTATGTGCAGGATCATCTGCCCGAGGTGCGGGCCGTGTTCGCGCCGCTGGGCTATGCGGTAACGCTTTACCCGGCTCCGCTGCAGGCGGCGGCGCTGGTCAACGAGCATGAGGGCAGTCAGGCCCGGCTGCTGAAGTACGAGAGCATCCTGCTGCTGGTGCTCCGCCTGCTCTACCTGCAAAAGCGGGAGAGCCTTGCCGCCAGCGCCGATCAGGTGCTGGTGACCGTGGAAGAGGTGCAGACCGAGCTGCAGAAGATGAACCTGCCCCGCAGACTGGACCAGCAGACGCTGGAACGGCTGATGCGCACCCTGCGCCGGTATAATCTGGCGCGGCCTGTGGGCCGGCTCTCCGGGCTGGACAGCCGCATCGAGGTGTTCCCGACCGTGCTGCTGGCCCTGCCGGATGCCGACCTTGCCGACGCAGCGGCAGAGAGCGCCCGCACCCGCACCGAGCTTGGCCTGTATGAGCGCCCGGAGGGCGCAGACACCGAAGCAGGGGAGGCAGAAGAATGATCGAACTCAAACGCCTGAAACTCATCAACTGGCACAACTTTGAAAACGTCACCTTTGACTGTGCCCGCCTGACCTATATGATCGGCGTGAACGCCGTGGGTAAGACCACCATTCTGGATGCCATCCGCTACTGCCTGACCACCAACCGCAACTTCAATGCCCTGGGCAATAAGAAGAGCGGCCGCACCCTGCAGGGCTCGGTCCACGCGAAGCAGCGCGGGGAAAACGCTTACCGCCGCCCCGGCCATACCGTGGCCTACATCGGCGCGGAGTTCTACGACAGTCTCAAGCGCGCCCCCTTTGTCATCGCGGTGCGGGTGGAGTCGGAAGGCCCCATGCAGGAGCTGCACCCCGGCGACCAGACCTGGTACCTCTCCGAGGACGGCTGCACGCTGGAACAGCTGCCCTTCATCGACCCGCGTACCGGTGCCCCCAGCGCCAAGGAGGACTTCAAGCCCGCCGTCGGCCGACTCTCCTACACCCGCAGCCCCAGCGAAGCCCGTGACCGCATCTGCCGGGCGCTGGGCATCGGGCGGGCATCCAGCCCGCTGGGCAAAAAGTTCAACGAAGTGTTCCAGATGGGCACCAGCATGGACGAGATCCCCAACTTCCGGGAATTTTTGTACCAGTACATCCTGCCGCAGCCGGAGCTGGATCTGGAAGCACTGCAGGGAGACCGGCTGGAGCTGGAAAACCTGCACGCTGTGCTGGCCGAAGCCCAGACCCGCGCCGATGCACTGGAAGAGATCGTGAACTATGGCCGCGAAGCCGCCGGAAAGCAGAACGAAGCCCTTGTGAACCGGGGCGCGGCCCTGCTGGCCCGTGCTGCTGCCGACGGCGGGGAACAGGACGTGTGGCAGGGCCATCTGGACGCCGGACACCGCCAGCTGGAGGCCCTGAACGCCCGCTATGCCGAGGCCAAGAACGCGGAGGCGGAAGCCCGCCGCGCCTACCTTGCCGCCCACAGCGCAGCCGGTGCCAGCGGCGAGGGCCGGGCACTGGATGCCATGGAGGAAGAACTGTCCCGCCGCAAGACGGCGCAGGATGCCGCCGCCCGCAAAGCCGCGCAGGCCGAGGATGCCGCATCCAAGGCCGAAGCCCTGCTCACAGCCCTGCGCCGCAGCGGGTTTGCTTCCGGCTGGAAGCTGGAAAACCTCACCGCCGACACCCTGCCGCAGCTCACCGACTGGCTTGCCGCGCAGGAAAAACCGCTGGAAGAAGCCTACTTTGCGGCCCGGCAGAACACCGCCGCCCTGCGCAAAGAGCAGGCGGACAAGCGCGCCGAGCTGGACGCCGTGTCCGGCGGCAAGTGGGTGTACCCCCACGGCGATGCCGCCACCCGTGTGCGGGATGCCGTGAACGCGGAGTTGAAGAGCCGCGGCATGCAGCCGGATGCCAAGATCTTCTGTGAGCTGCTGGCCGTGGCGGACGAGAGCTGGCAGGACTGCGTGGAAGCCTGCCTGGGCGACCGCCGGTTCGACATCCTTGTGCCGCCCGCCCATTACGAGGCCGCCAAGAGCGCCTTTGTGGCCCTGAAGGACAAGGTGGGGCCCATCAGCCTGCTGGACACGCCGGGCATCCGCAAGGCCAACCGCCATGCCGAGACTGCCCCGGCGGACAGTCTGGCGGCACAGGTCACCAGCGAAAACCCGCTGGCGGCCCAGTACGCCGACACCATCCTGCGGCGCATCGTCTGCTGCGACACCCCTGAAACACTGGAACAGTACCCGGACAGCGCCACCCGCGACCTGCTGCGGCACCATCCCTTCCGGCTGGAGCGCCTGCGCACCCCGCAGCGTTATATCGGCCTGGAAGCCCGCCGCGCCCGCGCCGGGGCACTGGCCGAAGAGCTGGAAGCTCTGGCCGAGCGCACCCGCACCGCCGCCCAGACCGAGCAGAACCTGAAAACCGCCTACGACCAGTACCAGAACTTCCAGCGCGGCACCGCGCCGCAGCAGCTGGCCGGCCTGTGGGAGGCCCGCACCGCCGCCGAAAAAGCCCGGAATGCGGTGGCCGAACAGGAGGGCAAGCTGGCCGAATACCGCGAGAACCCCCTGCTGCAGGAGATGTACCGCGAGGAAGAAACGCGGGAAGCCGCATGGGAAGCCGCCCGCACCGCTGTGGAGCAGGTGGGCGGCGACATCCGCGTGTGCGAAAAACAGATCGCTTCCTGCGAAGCCGAACAGAAAAAGGCCGGGGAGACGGCACAGCAGAGCGCCGACGCGGCCCGGAAGTTCTTTGCGGCCCATCCGCTGCTGGAGCCGCTGGCCCGCACCCGGATGCAGGCCCTTGCTCCGGCCGACAAGCCCGCAGCCGCCGCACAGGCCGCCGAAAAGGCACAGGCCCGGCTGGACGATGCCCTGACGGCCTACCTCACCAGCACACTGGAACCAGCCCAGAAGGCCTACAACGAGCACTACGTCTGTGATTACCCGCTGGGTCTGGCGGGGCTGGACCAGTACCGCGCCCAGCACGAGAGCCTTGTGCGCATCGACCTGGAGCGCTACGCCGCCCGTCTGGAGCAGGCCCAGCGCGACTGCAAGGACCGTTTCCGCAAGGACATCCTGTTCCGCATGAAGGACGACATCTTCAATGCCCGGCGGCAGTTCCGGGAGCTGAACAAGGTGATGGAACAGCTGACCTACGGCGAAGAAGTCTACCGCTTTGAGCTGGAGCCCAGCCGTGACCCGCAGCTGGCGGCCTTCTATCAGGTCATCGTGGACAAGGGCAACCAGCAGATGACCGAGGGCGACTCGCTGGACAACCTTGCCGCCACCGCCGACCCCGCCTACGAGCGGCAGGTGGATGCGCTGATGGAAAAGATCATGGCGGATGTGGACGAGAACACCCGTGCCCGGCAGGAGGGCCGCACCGGCACCACCACCCTGTCGGATTATGTGGACTACCGCACCTATCTGGATTACGACATCAAGGTGACCAACCGGGTCACCGGCCAGCAGGCATACCTGTCCCGCGTCAGCCGCGACTCCTCCGGCGGCGAGAATCAGGCCCCCTTCTATGTGGCCATCTGCGCGTCTCTGCTGCAAATTTATGAGAAGAGCGAGAACAGCATCCGTCTTGTGCTGCTGGACGAAGCCTTCAGCAAGATGACCAGCGACCGCATCCGCCCCATGATGGAGCTGTTCCGCCGGATGCAGCTGCAGGTCCTGCTCATCTCCACCGTCGAGAAGAGCACCGCCATCCAGCCCTACTGTGACATCACCTATTCCATCGTGCGCCACGGCGACGTGAACGCCATCGCGCCCTTTTACCGTCTGAATGCATCGGAGGAAATTGGATCTTGAACGAACATCTTGTAAAATTCTGGCTCTTTGCCACCCACTGGACCGAGCTGGACACCTTTGACACCGAAGAAGAGCTGAACGACGAGATCGAACTGCTCCACCGCCAGAACCTGCCCACCAAGGTGCGTCAGCGCACCAAAAAGGACGGCGGCGAGGAGCTGGTGCTCTACGTCAAGCAGGCAGACCGGGATTATGCCCGCTACTGCACCGGCTGGCGGCCCGGGATGTAACAAGGAGTACCCATGTCAAAGCAGAAAATACAGTTATCCGACCACTTTGATTACAGCCGCCTTTTGCGGTTCGTGCTGCCCTGCATCGGCACCATGCTGTTCACCTCCATCTACGGCATCGTGGACGGCCTGTGCGTCTCGAACTTTGTGGGCAAAACGGCTTTTGCCGCGGTCAACCTTATCATGCCGGTGCCCATGCTGGTCGGCTCGGTGGGCTTCATGCTTGGCACCGGCGGCAGCGCCATCGTGGGCATCACGCTGGGCGAGGGCGACCGGGAAAAGGCCGACCGCTATTTCAGCCTCTTCGTCTGGACGGGCCTGATTTTGGGCATCGTCCTCTCCGCCATCGGTGTTCTCATCGTCCGCCCGGCGGCGGCGCTGCTGGGCGCAGAGGGCGAGATGCTGGATTATGCCGTCCGTTATGGCCGCCTCCTGATGATCTGCCTGCCCTTCTTCATTTTGCAGAATATGTTCCAGAGCTTCTTTGTCACCGCCGAAAAGCCCCATCTGGGCTTCGCCTTCACGGTAGCGGCGGGCGTCACCAACATGGTATTGGACGTCGTGCTGGTGGGTATGCTCCACGGCGGCGTCGAGGGCGCGGCCATCGCCACCTTCATCAGCCAGACCGTGGGCGGCGTGCTGCCGGTGTTCTACTTCCTCAATAAGCGCTCCAGCAGCTCTATCCATCTGGGCCGCGCCCAGTGGAACGGCGGCGTCATCCGCAGCGCCTGCATCAACGGCTCCTCGGAGCTGATGACCAATCTTTCCATGTCGCTGGTCAACATTCTTTACAATTACCAGCTCCTCCGCTTTGCCGGTGAAAACGGTGTCGCGGCTTATGGCGTCATCATGTATGCAGCGTTCCTGTTTGTGGCCGTCTTCGTGGGCTATGCCGTCGGCAGCGCCCCCATCGTCAGCTACCACTACGGCGCACGCAACCACGCCGAGCTGAACAACCTTTACTCCAAGAGCCTCCGCCTCATCGGCGTCATCGCCGTCGTTATGACGGCCCTCTCCATGCTGGTCATCCCCTATGTGGCCCGCATCTTCGTGGGCTACGACGCCGAGCTGCTGGCACTGACCAGCCACGCCTTCCGTGTCTACGCCCTGAACTTCTTCCTCATGGGCTTCAATGTCTATGGCTCGTCCTTCTTCACTGCTCTGGGCGACGGCGTGACCAGTGCGCTCATCTCCTTCCTGCGCACTTTGCTGTTCCAGCTGCTGGCCCTCATCTTCCTGCCCATGGTTCTGGGCATCGAGGGCGTCTGGCTGGCCGTCACGGCAGCCGAAGCCGGTGCGCTCTGCGTCACGGTACTGATGTTCATCACCAAGGACAAAGTTTTCCACTATCGCAAAGTATCCTGTTGAAAAGAAAGGAGCTGTTGCAAAATAGCGTCCCTTCAAAATGTTGAAAACAGCCGCATTCACCGTACAGATCGGGCAGAATGTTGAAAACTCAGAGGCAGATTTCAAAAAATGAGATAGGCGACCCCTTTCGGGGAAGTCTATCTCATTTTTTCGTTGGGGCTATTTTGCAACAGCCCCCCCCTTATAACAACCCTGCCTTACAGTTTTGGAGAAACGCTTAGTGCTTCAGTTCCAGCAGCGCATCGCCCTGCTTTACGGTGCCACTGGCTTTAGCCGCGACAGCGGCATAGTCATCAGTATTGCAGACAATGAGCGGCGTGGTCACGGGATAGCCTTCAGCCTTAATGGCTTCCAGTTCAAAGCGGATCAACGGCTGGCCTTTCTTCACCTTGTCGCCCTCGTTGACGAGGTAGGTAAAGTGCTTTCCGCCCAGCTTGACCGTGTCGATGCCAATGTGCATCAGCAGTTCCGCGCCGTCAACGGTGGTCATGCCCACGGCATGGTGGGTCTCAAAGGTGGAGGAGATCTCACCGTCAGCAGGTGCCACCAGTTCACCATCGGTGGGCTCAATGGCAATGCCGTCCCCCAGTGCACCGCTGGCAAAGGCTTCATCCTTCACATCGGCCAGCGGGACGACGGTGCCGTTCAGGCAGGCAGACAGCACGGTATCCTTTGCGGCTGCTGCCGGGGCTGCGGGAGCCGTTGCCGGGGCAGGTGTTGCGGTCGCCGCCGGGGTCTTAGGTGCATTTTCCAGATAATCTTCCAGCTTTGCCTTGATGACGGCCACCTTGGGGCCGTACACCACCTGCACACCGTCGCCCTTGCAGATCACGCCGGAGGCACCGGAGGCCTTGAGCACATCCTGTTTGACCAGCGCAACATCCTTGACGGTGCAGCGCAGGCGGGTGGCGCAGCAGTCCACGTCGGACAGGTTGTCGGCACCTCCCAGACCTTCTACGATCAGGGCGCTGACCGGATCATCCCCTGCGGGGGCGGTGCTGCCGGAAGCGGCGCTGCGGGCGTTCACGTCCGCACGGGTGTACAGCTTGACTTCCTCGGCATCATCGCGGCCCGGGGTCTTGTAGTCAAACTTGGAGATCATAAAGCGGAAAATGATGTAGTACAGCACAAAGTACACCGCACCGACCACGACCACCCACATCCAGTGGGTCTTGTCGTTGCCCTGCATCACACCGAACAGCACCAGGTCGATGAGACCGCCGGAGAAGGTCATGCCCACGCCCACATTCAGGATGTGCATCAGCATGAAGGACAGACCGGCCAGCACGCAGTGCACCGCGTACATGGGCAGTGCCACAAAGATAAAGGTAAATTCCAGCGGCTCGGTGATACCGGTGAGGAAAGCCGTCAACGCAGCAGACAGCAGCAGGCCGCCTGCCACCTTTTTCTTTTCCGGCTTGGCGCACTGGTACATCGCCAGCGCCGCGCCGGGCAGACCGAACATCATAAAGGGGAACTTACCGGCCATGAAACGGGTAGCGCTGACCGAGAACACAGTGGTGGACTTGGAAGCCAGCTCGGCAAAGAAGATGTTCTGTGCGCCGGTCACGGTGACGCCATCGATGATGGCGGTGCCGCCCACAGCGGTCTGCCAGAACGGCATATAGAACACATGATGCAGTCCAAAGGGGATCAGCGCACGCTCCAGCAGGCCGTAAATAAAGGTGCCTGCGTAGCCGGAAGCCAGCACCAGTGCACCCAGCGCGGCAATACCGCTCTGCACCACCGGCCAGATATAGAACATGGCAATGCCGACCACCAGATACACGATGGAGCTGATGATGGGCACAAAGCGTGTGCCGCCAAAGAAGGCCAGCACCTGCGGCAGCTCGATCTTATAGAACTTGTTGTGCAGCGCTGCCACGCCCAGACCGACCACGATACCACCGAACACACCCATTTGCAGGGTCGTGATGCCCAGCATGGTGGTGGTGGAGTTGGCAGGCATCGCTTCTACGCCGCCTGCCGCATTGATCATGGCCTGAATGGCTGTATTCATAATGATATAAGCCACTGCACCGGACAGGGCGGCCACCTCTTTTTCCTTGCGGGCCATGCCGATGGCCACGCCCATGGCGAACAGCAGCGCCAGATTGTTGAACACGGCGCTGCCGGTCTGGCTCATCACGTCCAGAATGGTGTAGATCAGGGTACCGGGGTGGATGACGCTGTTCAGGCCATAGGCCGCCAGCATGGTTTCGTTGGTGAACGAGCTGCCGATACCCAGCAGCAGGCCCGCTACAGGCAGCAGTGCAATGGGCAGCATAAAGCTGCGTCCCACGCGCTGCAGCACGCCAAAGATCTTGTCTTTCATCTTCAGTTCTCCTTTTCTCAAGTTCGTATCCAGCATATATATCCACACAGGAAAGACCTGTGGAGAATCAAAGGTGAAGCAAGAAAGCTTACTTCCCCATCCGAATCCGTTTCAGATGGATCGTAAGGAACACCAGTTCCTCGTCCGAAAGCTCCTTGTGCCAGGTGTTGCGCACATACTCCGCAATGCAGCAGGCGCATTTGTAGTGTTCGCTGCAATTGCGGGCGATCAGGGCGCGGAACACTTCGTCGTGGGTATCGTTTTCCTGCTCCTGTTTTCCTTGAAATACGCGTTGCGCAAAAAAGCGCAAATGTACTGTAAAGCGGCTGAAATCCAGTGCATCCCGGTCAAAATGGCAGTTGTAAAAGTATTCCACTACCTGCACGCAGCCATCCACAAAGCGGGTGACATCGTTCACCACGCTCATGGTGGTGTTGAGCTCTGCGTTGACGATGTGCAGCGCAATGAAGCCGCCCTCGTCGTCCGAAAGGTCTGCATGGCAGCGCTGGCGGATGGTGGCAAGGCACTCCATACCAAGGCGATACTCTTCCGGGTAGAATTCCCGAATGGGAGCCATCAGCGGATTGGAAAAGCGAATCCCCTGCTCGCTGCGCTGAATGGCAAAGCTGATGTGGTCGGCCAGCGTGATGAGCAGGCTTTCGTTCAGCGGGTAGTTCACCCGGCTGCGGATCATTGCCACCAGCTCGTCAGTGAGCAGCAGATGCTCATACGGGATCTGTTCCAGAAGTTCCACCAACTTCTGCTGCACGGCAGGGCTGGTCATGCGGTAGCTGCGCTCCACGGTTTCAGCCTCAATTTTATAGCCCGGCTTAACGCCAAAACCCAGACCGCGCCCGGTGACGATCAGCTCACAGCCCGTGGGGTCCACCACGCGCAGAATGTTGTTGTTGATCGGCTTTTTGACGGTATATTGCATTGTTTCTCCTCCTCAAGTTGAAAAAGGCAATAAAAAAAGACCATCCTCGACACAGCAAACATACCGAAGGCTGAAACACGCTTTCGGCTTGTGCTATGCAGAGTTGGTCTAGCCCGCCAAACGGTAACAATCCAACGACGCTGCTCACGTACAATTTTCTTTTTTGTAAGGCACGAACAAATTAAGCACTTGAATGGAAATTTATTCTATGCTTGATTACAATACCATATTCTTTGCGGAGTGTCAAGATGGGAACGGGTTTCTTTTTCACTTTATCAATTTTGCCCAAACTCAGGTGATTTTCTACAGCAAATTGCCAAGTAAGAATATTCCTTTTTTGCTTTATATGTGCAGTTGTTTTCAATCGAGATCATTGCGGAGAAAGCTGTGCTCCATCTCGTAACGCATCACCTTTACAAAAGACGGTCAAGAATTGCTGCCCTATATACAAAAAAGCCGCCGAGGACACCTCCACAATGGGAAGAGTCCTCGACGGTATTCGCTTATCGGGTATGCTGCGGTCTGGAAACGTCCTTCTGTACAGCTTTCTATCCGTATCAACGATATTTTCGGAGGGGCGGTACAAAAATATTCAGATTGATCGGCTTTGCGATAAAGGGATGCTATTTTGCAACAGTCCCAAAATCAGCTTTTTCTTAAATTACAGCTGGCCCATAGCATGCTTTGCAGCCAGCATACCAAAGGTGTAGCAACGACCCAGAGACAGACCGGTCTGGTGGAACGGATAGTCCGCGCCGCCGTAGAACACGCCGCCCACGTTGCCCACGCAGTACAGGCCCTCGATGACCTTGCCGTCAGCGTCCAGAGCCTGGCCGTTGGCGTTGGTGTTCACGC
>OGYH01000805.1_pt1 | contig 31708 bp, 30 predicted proteins | sample 1576511 | NCBI WGS metagenome assembly OGYH01 (sample SAMEA3541522, study PRJEB24748) | human gut metagenome | biome: human gut; feature: human-associated habitat; material: faeces | place: China | collected 2012
CACGCAAAGGAAAGCACTTAATGTGCTTTCCGTCTTGCGCAGGACTGTAGAGCAGGAAACTTAGCCCGTGCCGGGCCCGTTGAGACCAGACCGGCGGGATACACAGGTTCAGATGGGGCTTTGATGCATGGGTGGTCTGTTGGTGGGCAAATGGGTATCATACTGTGGTTATTGCATCGAATCTGCGATGCATGTTTGTACGTTCCCGGCGGTCGGTTTGCCAGAAGCGCCCCGTCGGTTGTTCCAGACCCGTTTCGAAGAAAGGAAACCACACTTACCTATGGCAGCTAAAAAATCATCTCCCTTGAAGATCATCCCGCTCGGCGGCCTTGATGGCATCGGCAAGAACATGACGGTCTTTGAGTGCGGCGACGACATGGTGCTCGTCGACGCCGGCCTCATGTTTCCGGATGACTCCCAGCCCGGTATCGATCTGGTGCTTCCCGACTACACCTATGTCCTGGAGAACGAGGAGAAGCTCCGCGGTATCATCGTCACCCACGGCCACGAGGACCACACCGGTTCGCTTCCGTATCTGCTGCAGGACCTCAACAACAAGGTGCCCATCTTCTCGAGCAAGCTGACGCTCGGCTTCATCGAGGGCAAGCTTTCCGAGTTCCGCATCCGCGCCCCCAAGTTCCGCGAGGTCAAGGGCGGTAGCCATGTCAACCTCGGCGGCATCTCGCTCGACTTCTTCTCGATGACACACTCCATCCCCGGCGCTCTGGGCGTGTTCATCCGCACCAATCAGGGCACCGTTATGCACACCGGCGACTTTAAGCTCGACCAGACGCCCATCGACGGCGTTACGCCCGACTATGCCGCTATCAGCCGCTTTGCCAAGCAGGGCATCGACCTGCTGCTTTCCGACTCTACCAATGCCACGGTTCCCGGCTTTACCAAGTCCGAGGCCGAGGTTGGTCCCAACCTACTGCACGCCATCAAGAATGCGCCGGGTCGCGTGTTCGTCGCGTCGTTCTCGAGCCACATCCATCGTCTGCAGCAGATCTGCGATGCCGCCCGCAAGTGCGGCCGTAAGGTCGTTGTGACCGGTCGCTCCATGCTCACGAACACCCGCGTGGCGCGTGAGCTGGGCTACCTCAACATCGACGACGCTGATATCATCGATGCCTTCGACATTGATAACCTGCCCGACGACAAGATTGTCGTCATGTGCACCGGTTCGCAGGGTGAGCCGCTGTCGGCCCTGTCCCGCATGGCCAATGGCGAGCACAAGACGCTCTCCATCCACGAGGGCGATACCGTTATCCTTTCGGCAACTCCTGTTCCCGGCAACGAGAAGGCCGTCCAGCAGGTCGTCAACAGCCTGGCCAAGCTCGGCTGCGACGTGTGGGATAAGAACCGCGCTCTCGTCCACGTCTCCGGTCACGGTAGCCAGGAGGAGCTCAAGCTCCTGATGGCCATGGCCAAGCCCACGTATTTTATGCCGGTTCACGGTGAGGCCGTGCATCTGCGGGCACACGCCCAGCTGGCCCGCAAGATGGGTCTCAAGGACGACCATATCTTTATCCTCGATAACGGTGACACGCTCGAGATGCGCGGCGGTATCGTCAAGCGCGGTACGCCCGTCGAGTCTGGTGTCGTCTACGTCGACGGCCTGCGTATCGGCGATACCGACCCCATCGTCCTGCGCGATCGCCAGAAGCTCGCCAACGACGGTATGGTTACCGCTGTTGCCATCGTCTCGCTCAAGCAAAAGAAGATCGAGGCCATCGAGTTCTCGGGCCGCGGTGTTTCGTTTGCCATCGACGACCAGTTCTCCGAGGATGCCTCCGCATCCATCATGAAGACGATCGAGAAGGGCAAGTTCAGCTTTACGAGCAGCGGTTCCGATGCCATTCGCAAGGCCGTGCGCGATTCGCTCTCTAACTTTATCTGGAGCCGTACGCGTACCCGTCCGATGATCATCCCGGTCGTCATGGAGGTTTAGTTTGGCGCGCGGATCTGCACAAAACGCCAAAGGCAATAAGGCCAATAACCAACCGGCATCTGCTAAGGGTGCCGGTTCCCATCTGCGTGCCAATAAGGGCCACGAGGCAGACTTCGACGATTTTGAGCCCTTGGTCGAGCCCTCAGCCAATCGCGATATCGCCGGCGTGGTCATTGCCGTTTTGGCGATTGCGTCCTTTATTGCCGTGATTTCGCCGGCGACTGCACCCGTTACAGCTGCGGTTGCCGGTTTCTACCACTTAGGCTTTGGTCTGGGCGCCTACGTGTTGCCGATCGTCATCTTGCTGTTTGCCGCCACGCTCTTTTTAGGCGAGGACTCGCCGCTCAACGTGCGCTCTGTTGCGGGCGGCGCCGTGGTCTTTATCGCCGTCGTCTCCATTCTTTCGCTGATGGTGCCGGGTACGAGCAACTCGTGTGACCTCATGTTTACTCCGCAAAATCTGTCCGCCTCGGGTGGCTACATCGGTGCGTTTATTGCGAGTGCGCTGCAGAATGCCCTGGGTAAGCCTATCGCGATGGTAGTCCTGCTGGGCCTTGTCGTCGTGGGCCTGGTTATCATTGGCTTTTCGGTGGGCGGCGTGCTGCGCTCCGCCCGCGATTGTGCGACAGATTTTGCCGAACGCCGTCGTGCCGATGTTAACGCGAGCCCGTGGGGTGACGATGAGGCCCTGTCGGTGCCTGGTGTCGCCCGTCCGCATCTGAGCATTCTTCGTCAAAAGGCCTCTGATGCTGCCATGACCACGGTCATGGGCAACGATGCGGACCCGGTTTTGGACGATGACGACGAGGATGAGGATCCGTTTGTCGACGTGTCCGATGCCGTGGAGGCTGAGCGCGCTAAGACGACGCTGCTGCCGCGCCGACATGCCAAGAAGGGCAAAACGGTTCCCAAGCTCAATACGAGTGAGCCCGATCCGTCTTGGTCCGAGAGCGAGATTGAACTTACCGAGGGTGATGACGAGGACGACGAGACTCCGATTGAGACCGCAAAGACAACTTTGCTGCCGCGTCGCCATGCAAAGCGCGGCCAGGTAACCGGCCAGCTTTCGATGGAAGACGACCCCGATAAGATTGACGAGTCCGAGCCGCCGTTTGCCGTGAATCCTGTCTCGGCAGCACCTCAGATTCCCGACTTCTTGAAGCATCCCAAGGTTGCCGATAGCGCTGCCTCGAGTGCTGTCGAATCGGCTGCGGCTCGTGATGGGGGAGTGGACGACGACGCTGCAGATAACGAGGGCGAAGAAGGGGATGGCCTCAAGCTTCCGCCGCTCGAGATCCTGCATGCCAACCCGCAGTCGGCTTCTGCCGCGTCTTCGGACAAGGAGCTTGAACAGACTGCCGAGTCGCTGCAGTCCACGTTGCTTGAGTTTGGCCGCAGTGCCCGCGTGGTCGGCTGGATCGCCGGCCCTACGGTGACGACCTTTAAGCTGCAACCTGGCGAGGGCGAGCGCGTGAGCAAGATTTCGAGCCTCGAGGACGATATCGCGCTTTCGCTCGCTGCTCAGTCGGTGCGTATCTTTGCCCCGATTCCCGGCACCTCGCTCGTGGGCATCGAGATTCCCAACCGCAAGCGCCAGAACGTCAATCTGGGCGACGTGCTGCCCTATGTGAAGGGCGGTCCGCTCGAGCTCGCCATCGGCCGCGACGCCGAGGGCACGCCGGTCGTCGCCGATCTCGCCAAGATGCCCCACCTGCTGATTGCCGGTACCACGGGCTCCGGTAAGTCGGTCATGATCAACTCCATCATCACGACCTTGCTCATGCGCGCCCTTCCCGAGGACGTTCGCCTGATCATGGTCGACCCCAAGCGCGTCGAGCTTGCGGGCTATAACGGTCTGCCGCATCTCTATGTGCCCGTGGTGACCGAGCCCAAGCAAGCCGCTAGCGCTCTGCAATGGGCCGTGTCCGAGATGGAGCGTCGCCTGAAGGTCTTCGAGCGTCTCAACGTGCGTAAGATCTCGACCTACAACGAAAAGCAGGCCGCCGGCGAGTTTGAACATTACGACAACCCGCCGCAAAAGATGCCCTACTTGGTCATCATCATCGACGAGCTTTCGGACCTGATGATGGTCGCCGGCAAGGATGTCGAGGCGTCGATCGTTCGTATCGCTCAGCTGGGCCGTGCCGCCGGTATTCATCTTATCGTGGCCACGCAGCGCCCCAGCTCCAACGTGGTGACAGGTCTCATCAAGGCCAACATCACCAACCGCATCGCCTTTAACGTCGCCACGGGCATCGACTCGCGCGTCATCATCGACCAGATGGGTGCCGAAAAGCTCACCGGTTTGGGCGACATGCTGTTCTCCAAGGTCGACTGGGGCAAGCCTCGCCGTATCCAGGGCTGCTTTGTTTCGGACGACGAAATCAACGAGATTGTCGAGTTCGTCAAGTCGCAGAGCGAGCCCGACTACCACGAGGAGATCCTGTCTGCCGTGGCGCCCGCTTCCATGTCCATGGCGGGTGGCGGCGGCATTGTCCGCACCGGAGTCGCCGAGCCGCAAGACGATGATCCGCTCATCTGGGAAGCCGCCCATATTGTGGTGGATTCGCAGCTTGGCTCCACATCTGGCCTGCAGCGTCGTCTGAAGGTTGGCTATGCGCGCGCCGGGCGTATTATGGACATGCTGGAAGAAAAGGGTGTCGTCGGCCCGCCCGACGGTTCGAAGCCGCGCGAGGTTCTGCTGGACGAGGAGGGACTTGCCGCGCTGAAATCTGTCGACGCCGAGATGGCACGTGAAGATCGTGAGTTTGGAGGATTCTGATGGCTGCACGCTTTGGTGACATGCTGCTCGAGCAGCGTCGCCGAATGGGCCTTTCCATTCAGCAGGTCGCCAACACCATCAAAATCAGGCCGCAGATCATCGAGTTTTTCGAGACCGGTAACTTTGCTTCGATGCCGCCGCGCGGCTATGCGCAGGGCATGATTTCGAGCTATGCTCGCTTTTTGGGCCTCAATCCGCGCGAGGTCGTCAATGCCTACTTTGACGACCTGATGGCATACGAACGCGAGACGTCGCAGCAGGGCGGTCGTTTTCAGGACGCCGCCGGCTACGTCAATTCGCGTTCCTCGGTCGATAACGGGCGCTTTCTGATGGTTCAGGGCGGTCGTTCGACCCGCTATGGACAGCGTCCTCAGCAGGCCGGTTATATTACCGAGACGGGTTCGGGCGAGGAGATTCGCTCACAGCGTGACCGGTTCCGCAGTGCGCCGATGCCCGAGGACCGTGCACTCCCCGCTGCCCGCGGCGTGGCGCGTGACCCTCGTGCCGACTACGGCGACGGCGGCTATTCCGATCGCGGTTACCGTGGTGTCTCCACCGGACGCTCTCGCGGTGGCTATGCGGATGCCGATACTACGCAGGTGACGCCGCGTCTTCGCTCTCAGTCTCAGCCGTGTGGCCAGCGCCCTTCGGCTCCGCGTTCGGGCCAGCGTGGCTATCAAGGCCGCGGTGAACTTGCGCCCCGCTCGGGTCAGCGCGGCCTTCAGGGCCAGGGTGGCTATCGTGGTCGTTCCGATAGCAATCGTGGTCGTATGCCTCAGGGAGGCGGCCGCAGCAGTTCCAGTCGTGGACGCGGCGGATCTCGTACTCCTCAAAACAACGGGCTCGATCCGCGTATCGTCTACGCTGGCATCGGTGCCGTGACGCTGCTGCTGATCGTGCTCATCGTGGTACTTCTGCGCGGCTGCGCATCTTCGACGCCCGAGACCACGCCCGAGACGCCCACTGCTACCAAGACGACGACCAAGAAGTCTTCTAAGAAGACCGAAACGGTCGACGAGGACGAAGACACCGATGAGGCGACGGATGAGTCGACCGATTCGGACGCCACCAAGACGACGGCTAAAAAGGAAGAGAACGAGGTAACGAAGGTCAAGGTCTCCGTTGCCAAGGGAAAGACCGCGTGGATTGAGGTCAAGGTCGATGGAAAGTCGGTCTATGGCGCCCAGGCGACTGGCCCCTTTGAGCAGGAGTACACGCCCGAGTCCTCGATCGAGATCACCACGTCCAAGCCTTCCGATGTCACCGTTACCAAGAACGGCGAAAAGGTCCGTTACGATACCAAGACTTCGGGCGTGGCGCGTGTGACGATCACCGTTCCCAAGAAGGAGACGACTGATTCCGAGAATGGTGAAAGTTCTGATGGTGTCGACACCACTGATGGTACCGATACCACCGACGGCATCGATGCCCAGTCCACGGATGGCGCCGATACCGCAACTGACGGTCAGACGCCCACCGATTCTACCGACTATTCGTACGATAGCTATTAAGCCGCTCGTACGCGAAAGGAAACATCATGGCTAAAGATTCCAGCTTCGACGTCGTGTCCGAGGTCAACATGCAAGAGGTCGACAACGCCTTCCAGCAGACCACGCGCGAGATTTCCCAGCGCTATGACCTGAAGGATTCCGGCGCCACCATTGAGCTTTCGAAGGGCGACAAGCTCTTTACGATCAACGCCCCGGCTGACTTTGTCTCCAAGCAGATCATCGATGTCCTGAGCTCCAAGCTCATCAAGCGCGGCATCGACCTCAAGGCTGTCTCGTGGGATGCTCCGCAGGCGGCATCGGGCGGCACCGTGCGCGTGCTCGGCCATATCGTCGAGGGTATCGACCAGGCGACCGCCAAGAAGATCAACAAGGACATCAAGGACCAAAAGCTCAAGGTCAAGGTGGCCATCGAGGCCGACAAGCTGCGTGTTTCCTCTGCTTCGAAGGACGCGTTGCAGACCGTGATTCAGTTCCTGCGCGACCAGGACTACGGCCAGCCGCTGCAGTTCACCAACTACCGCTAATATCATTCGAAAGGACCGCTCTCCAACATGGATACACCGTTGGGCTCCGTGCTCTACATCACCCTCGGGTGCGCTAAGAACGAGGTTGACACCGACCGCATGCGTTCTCTTTTGACCGCCGCAGGCTACGAGGAGGCATTCGACCCGCAGGAAGCCGATATCGCCATTGTCAATACATGCTCGTTCCTCGCCTCCGCAACGTCTGAGAGCATCGAGACCACGCTCGAGCTCGCCAATGAGGTGCAGGACGGCGTTCGCTCCTGTCCCATCGTCATGTGCGGTTGCGTGCCGTCGCGCTATGGCGACGACCTGCCTGACGAGCTGCCCGAGGTCGCTGCCTTTGTGAAGGCCGACGAAGAGGACGGCATCGTGGCGGTCATCGATGGCGTGCTGGGTGTCGAGCGTGAGACCGCCGCCTATATTCCGCAGGTCAAGCGCACTGTCGAGGGCGCTGTCGCCTACGTCAAGATTTCCGATGGCTGCAACCGTTTCTGTAGCTTCTGCATGATCCCATATATCCGCGGTCGTTATCACTCGCGCAATGCCGATAGCATTATTTCCGAGGTGCGCGACTTGGTTGCCGGCGGTGTGCAAGAGATCGTGCTGATCGGTCAGGACACGGGCATCTGGGGCACCGACTTTGCCGACGAGGACGTCGTCGAGGGTTCGCCGCGCAATCTGGCGCAGCTGCTGCGCGCAGTCGCCGAGGCCGTGCGCCCGCAGAACGTCTGGGTCCGTGTGCTCTACCTGCAGCCCGAGGGCATGACCGATGAGCTCATTGAGACCATTCGCGATACGCCCGAGGTGTTGCCCTATATTGATATCCCCGTGCAGCACTGCGATGCTCGCATACTCAAGGCCATGCGTCGCTCCGGTTCGCGCCAGGAGCTCGAGGACCTGTTCCGCGATCTGCGTGAGCGCATCCCCGGCATCGTGATCCGTTCCACGGCCATGGTCGGCTTCCCGACTGAGACTGACGACGAGTTCCGCGACCTTATCGACTTTATGGACACCGTCGGCTTTGACTACACGAGCGTCTTTGCCTACTCGCGTGAGGAGGGCAGCCTGGCCGCCAAGATGGAGGGTCAGCTCGACGAAGATGTCAAGCTCGAGCGCGCCCAGGAGGCCATGGACCTGGCCGAGTCGCTCGGTTTTGCCGCCACCGCCGCACATGTGGGCGAGCGCGCCCAGGTGATCGTCGACGGTATCGAAGAGACCGAGGACGGTGCCGAGCTCATCGGACATGCTTGGTTCCAGGCGCCCGATTCCGATGGCGCGGTACATCTGGATGCCAGCGAAGCATCTGTGGGCGATATTCTGACCGTCGAGTTTACCGATAGCTTCTGCTATGAGCTTATCGGTCATGTTGTGGAGTAGGAGCGCGTTGTGGCTAACGAGAGCAATAAGGAACTGACGAGTGTCTGGACGCCCGCCAATATCGTGACGTGCGTGCGCATCGTCTTTATCCCGGTGTTTATGATCGTGTCGGCGCTGTCTCACACGAGCGTTGCCGGTACGGATTGGAGCACCTTCGACGGCCCGCTCGCCGCCGCCGCCTTTATTCTGTACGTCATCCTGTCGTGCACCGATAAGGTTGATGGCTACTTGGCTCGTTCGCGCAACGAGATTACCGACTTCGGTAAGTTCTTGGATCCCATCGCCGATAAGCTGCTCGTGTTCTCTGCCCTGCTGCTGTTCTTGGACTTTGGTGCCGTAACCGTGTGGTCGGTGTTCATTATCCTGTTCCGCGAGCTGCTGGTGAGCGCCCTGCGCATGGTTGCGAGTGCCGCTGGTGTGGTCGTTGCCGCCGATAAGCTCGGCAAGTACAAGACGGCGACCACGATGGTCTCCATCTGCGGTTACCTGTGCGTCTTTGCGATGGCCGGCTTGCACCTTGGCCCGGTGGCGCTGACGCTCGGCATCTACTCTTTATCGCGCTTCCTGTACGCCGTTGCCGTTGTCCTGACCGTTATCTCGGGCGCCCAGTACTTCTGGAACTGCCGCAAGATCGTCTTTTCGGTCTAGGTCCTGGTGGGTATGACGGACTCTTTTGAGCAGATTTCCGCTCATAACGAGGAGCTGGCGCGCGATATTGTCGAGCGCGCGAGCGCTCGGGGCGTGACGGTTTCGACGGCTGAGTCGCTGACGGCAGGTATGATCTCCTCGACGATTGCCGATATCCCGGGCGCCTCGGCGGTGCTGCGTGGTGGTGCGGTAACCTACTGTGATGAGATCAAGCATCGCGTGCTGGGTGTTGAGCAGGAAACGCTCGACCGCTATACCGCGGTGTCGCATCAGACCGCGCGCGAGATGGCGGCGGGGTCGCTAGATCTGTACCAGAGCGATGTTGCCGTGAGCGCAACGGGCTATGCTGGTCCCGGCGGCGGTACCGAGGACGATCCGGCTGGCACCTTCTATATTGGCTGGGCGTATCGCACGGTCGATGGGGAAGTGCCGGTCGTGGACTCTGTGCGTTGCTACTATGAGGTCGACCGTTCGTGTGTTCGTGCCCATGCGGTCACGGAGGCATTGGGACGCATTGCCCTTGTGCTCAACTCTATGGAATAGGCGTGTTTTAAGGGGCCTTAGGGCCCCTTAATTGTGGAGATAGGGACCTCTGGCGAATTTAGCGTTTGTGCTGGTCATAGGTGTATTATCTCCTTCCTTGTTTTATTTGGCCCTATGCGGTCAAGCATTTGGCCAGTGTTTGGTCGGCGTTTGGTTGGGTTTTGGAAAGACTGCCTGCATATGATTGGTCTGAACGGTTGACCACGAACAGCCGTTCGTTTATTATCGATGCAGGTTGTTAAGAGGAGGGCTATTCATGGCCAAGAATTCAGGTCCCGTACGTACCGTCCATGCACCCACGACGGGTAAAGAGCGCGAAGAGATGATCGCCACCACCAAGGCCGAGATCGAGAAGAAGTTCGGTCAAGGTTCCATCATGAGGTATGGTGACGGCGGCCCCGAGCTTGAGGTCGAGGCCATTCCCACGGGCGCTCTGGCACTTGACGCCGCTCTGGGTATCGGCGGTGTGCCGCGCGGTCGTATCGTTGAGATCTACGGTCCCGAGTCCTCCGGTAAGACGACGCTTTCGCTCGAGATCCTGGCCGAGGCCCAGGCAATGGGTGGCGTTGTGGCATTTATCGATGCCGAGCATGCGCTCGATCCCACGTATGCCGCGCGCATTGGCGTGGATATCGACGAGGTGCTCATTTCCCAGCCCGATACGGGTGAGCAGGCGCTCGAGATAGTTGACATGCTCGTGCGTTCCGGCGCCATCGATGCCATCGTCGTCGACTCTGTCGCCGCGCTGACTCCGCGTGCCGAGATCGAGGGAGAGATCGGCGATACCACGGTCGGCTTGCAAGCTCGCCTGATGAGCCAGGCGCTCCGAAAGCTCGCCGGCTCGCTGTCCAAGTCCAACACGACGTGCATCTTCATTAACCAGCTGCGTGAGAAGATCGGCGTCATGTTCGGCAACCCCGAGACCACGACGGGCGGCCGCGCCCTTAAGTTCTTCTCTTCGGTGCGTATCGACATTCGCCGCATCGACAGCATTAAGCTTAAGGACGAGGTTATCGGTAACCGCGTGCGCGCCAAGGTCGTTAAGAACAAGGTGGCAGCTCCGTTCCGTTCTGCTGAGTTCGACATCATGTACGGCACAGGCATCTCTAAGGAGGGCTCGATCTTGGACATGGCTGTCGAGTGCGGCATTTGCAAGAAGATGGGCTCCTGGTTTGCCTATGGCGAGGACAAGCTCGGCAACGGTCGCGAGGCCGCCAAGGCGTTCCTGCGCGAACACCCCGATTGCGCCGACGAGATTGAGCATAAGGTTCGCCTTGCTTGCGGGCTTGAGTTTGATGACGATGCTCCGTCCGAGGTCGAGCTGACCGATCAGCCGGCTGCGGATCAGCCTTCCGGCGAGGAGTTCGACGAGCTTTACGCCATCGATGGGTCCGCCATGCTCGATGACGACGACGAGTAGCGGTTACGCTCATGTCGTATACGGTGACCGAGGCCACGGTCGTCTTTCCCGATAAGAAGGCTGCCTCCTCGTTCTCGAGCGGATATGAGTCCAAAAAGCCTTGCGCACATATCGATTGTGAGCTTGAGGGCGGTTTTAAGCGGTCCATTTGGATTCCTGTGCGGGTCGCGCGCCTGTATGTCAAAAACCGCCTCGATTTTCCCTGTGATTGGGATGACTTTCGTGAGGCGGTTCAGCTCATCGAGCGTAAATGTGCTCTCACCATGGTGACCGAGATGTTGTCGCGACGCGACCATGCGACGGGTGAGGTCCGTGACAAGTTGGCTCGCTACGGCTTTCGCCATCCCGCGATCGATTTCGCCGTCGAGCGCGCCACCGAGTATCGCTTTTTAGACGAGAACCGCTTTTGCTCATACTTTATCGAGGAACGCAAGCGGCGCGGTTGGGGACAGCGCAAAATCGAGACCGAGCTCAAGCGCCGTCATGTTGTGCTCGATGACATTCCCGGTTATCCCGAGGATTATTTTGCCGTCGAAGACGATTTGGCGCGTGCGTCAGCCCTGCTCGCTAAGCGGCGTGTTCCAGAGACGCGCGGATTCGAAAAACTGGTTCGGTTTTTGATGGGCAAGGGCTTCTCGTATCACATCGCCGCCGATGCCGCTAAGGCGCGTCTCGATGCCGAATGCGAGGAATGTGCACTTTAAGCGTATGCGTTTTGTGGCCCTGCCGTTCACCTCGTTTTAGCCGCCGTACTGGGGCCATTTATTTGACAGTTGTTGTGGTTCAACGTACGATAAACACTGTCATTTGCTTTGTGATATGTGCTCATCTGTGATGAGTTTGTTTATATGTTTATCTGTATCCGACCCGCATAAGCTGCGCCCATATTACTCAAATGTCGCGAGCCGTTCGTAAGGACGGTTCGCTTTGTTGTGTAACGAATCCATACAAAGGAGTGAGCATGCCTATCATCGCAGCGCTCGTTGGCATCGTTTTGGGTGCCATCGCCGCCATTGCCTACATGCGCACCGCCAAGCAGGGTAGTCTTCACGAGGCCGACGAAAAGATCCAGTCGGCACATGCACAGGCTGAGTCCTTGATCGGTGATGCAAAGCGTCAGGCCGAGACCCTCAAAAAAGAGGCTCTGCTTGAGGCCAAGGAAGAAATCATCAAGAACAAGCAAGCTGCCGAGGCCGAGGACAAGCAGCGTAAGAACGAGATTCGTACGCTCGAGAACCGCGTGATGCAGCGCGAGGAATCCCTCGACCGCCGCAACGACTCTCTCGACAAGCGCGAGCATCAGCTGTCCAGCCAGGCCGGTCAGGTCGAGAAACGCTCTCGTGAGCTCGAGGAGCTCTACGCAAAGCAGACCTCCGAGCTCGAGCGAATCGCCGACCTTACCCGCGAGGACGCCCACAAGGAGCTTCTCGATAAGGTTCGCGGCGAGGTCACCCACGAGGCCGCCACGATCATTCGCGAGTCCGAGCAGCAGGTTCGCGCCGAGTGCCACAAGACTGCCCAGGAGATCTTGTCCCTGGCGATTCAGCGCTGCGCTGCCGACCACACTGCCGAGGTTACCGTTACCTCCGTGCACATTCCCTCTGATGACCTCAAGGGCCGCATCATTGGTCGCGAGGGTCGCAACATCCGGACCTTTGAGCAGGTTTCCGGCGTCAACCTCGTGATCGACGACACGCCCGAGACCGTCGTTCTTTCGAGCTTCGACCCGGTCCGTCGTGAGACCGCCCGTGTCGCCCTCGAGAACCTCATCGCCGACGGCCGCATTCACCCTGCTCGCATCGAGGAGATGTATCACAAGGCTGCCGAGCTGGTTCAGCAGCGCGTGCTCGAGGCTGGCGAGCAGGCTGCCTTCGATACCGGCATCCACGACCTACACTCTGAGATCGTCAAGACCCTTGGTGCCCTGCGCTACCGTACCTCGTTTGGTCAGAACGTGCTTCAGCACTCTCTCGAGGTCTCTGATCTGTGTGGCGTGATGGCTTCCGAGCTTGGCCTGGACGTTGTGACCGCTAAGCGCGCCGGCCTGCTGCATGACCTGGGCAAGGCAATCGACCACGACGTCGAGGGCCCGCATGCCGTTATCGGCGCCGAGCTTGCCCGTCGTTATGGCGAGAAGCCCGTTATCGTCCACGCTATCGAGGCTCACCATGCCGATGTCGACCCCAACACGGTGCTCGATGTCCTGGTACAGGCCGCCGATGCTGTCTCTGCCTCTCGCCCCGGTGCCCGTCGCGAGTCTGCCGAGAACTACATCAAGCGTCTTGAGAAGCTCGAGGAGATCGCCAACTCCCATGACGGCGTCGAGCGTACCTATGCCATGCAGGCTGGTCGTGAGGTCCACGTCATGGTTCAGCCGGACAAGATCTCCGATGCCCAGTCCACGGTTCTGGCTCACGATATCGCCCATCAGATCGAGGAAGAGATGGAGTATCCCGGTCAGGTGCGCGTCGTCGTGATTCGCGAGAGCCGCGCTGTTGATATCGCTAAATAACATGAGCGACGCGAACGAGCTCATCTCATTTATCGCGTCGATGTCGGGGGAGGGCAACCTTCGCGTCGAGGAGAACCTTGGCGAGGGGTATGTCCGCCTCCGCGTTTCGGAGGCTGAGCGGCGCCAGGCAAAACACGACATTCAGAATGTCGAGGATATCGTCATAGAAATGCTCCGCAATGCTCGAGATGCCGGCGCCGACAAGGTCTATCTCGCCACGACCAAGGAAGATGGCGTCCGCACGCTTGTCTTTCTGGATAACGGTTCGGGCGTTCCGCAGGATATGCAAGAGCGAATCTTCGATGCCCGCGTTACCTCCAAGCTCGAGAGCATGAAGATGGACCGTTGGGGCGTTCACGGTCGTGGCATGGCATTGTTTTCGATCAAGCAGAACACCGACGAGGCCCGTGTGGTCACGTCCGGCGTCGATCTTGGTTCAGCCTTCAAGGTGAGCGTCGCAGCCGACCGCCTCAGTGAGCGTGCCGATCAGTCCAGCTGGCCCCAGGCCGTCAAGGATGAGGACGGGCGTTACGTCTGTGCTCGCGGTCCGCATAATATTATTCGCGCTGCTTGTGAGTTTGCGCTCGAGGAGTTGCGTGGTTGCGATGTCTATCTGGGCTCTCCGTCTGAGATTGCCGCGACCCTTTATGCTCAGGCGTCAGGTCGGCTTGATACGTCTCGTCTCTTGTTCATTGATGACGAGAGCGAGCTTCCGGTTATCGATCGTTTAGGCCTTGCTTCTGATGCCGAGGACTTTATCCGTATCTGTGCGGGTTTGGGTCTTGAGATGTCCGAGCGCACGGCACATCGCATTTTGGCAGGGCAGATTCAGCCCGTTCGCGGTGTGACCGCGCGTCTGCTGCGCGAGCGTGATTCGTCCTCGCATGCGCCGGCTCCTGTCGATCTCGCAAAGGATCGTCGCGGGCTACGTATTGCCAAGGATGATATGGCGCAGTTTTCGCGTGCTGTGGAGCGCGACTTTAATGACCTTGCCGCCCGGTACTATCTCAACCTTTGCGGCGACCCAAAGATTCGCGTTTCGCGTGATCGAATCACCGTGACCTTCGATCTTGCCAAAGAGGAATAGTGCCTTTACCGAGTCCACTCGGTACGATACAGTTATTGCAGTTAAAACGTACTTTTAAACGCAGGAGTTTCTTCATGGATTGCCTGAAGGTATCAAGCAAATCATCGCCCGCGTCCGTTGCCGGCGCCATCGCCGGCATGGTCAAGGATGGTGTACCCGTCAACATTCAGTGTGTCGGCGCCGGTGCGGTCAACCAGGCCATTAAGGCCGTGGCTATCGCGCGCGGTTTTTTGATCCCAACCGGTTTTGATATTTCCTGCGCGCCTGTGTTCTCCGACATCCTCATTAACGGGGAGTCGCGCACGGCCATCCGCCTTTCTATCTACGTTCACCAGATCAATCGAGCTGCTATGGATAACGTCGTCATGGATGATGTTAAGCCTGTGGCATAGCTTCTGATTGCCTTGTTTAGCTCCCCATCGTTAGGACTTATGCACATGGACCAGCGTTCCGTACGCGATATTCTTACCGGTAAAACCTACTTTATCCGCACCTTTGGCTGCCAGATGAATCAGCACGACTCCGAGCGTGTGAGCGGTCTGCTTGATTCATATGGCTGCCTCATGGCGCTCGATCCTGCGCATGCCGATATCGTTGTCTTCATGACGTGCTGCGTGCGCGAGGCCGCCGATACTCGCCTGTACGGTCAGTGCAATTCCTGCAAAAGCCTGCCGCCTTCGCCTTCGGGCAAGCGTGTGGTTGCCGTGGGCGGCTGCATCGCGCAGCGTGATGGCGAGGGCCTGCTCACCAACGTCGATAACGTCAATGTCATTTTCGGCACGCATTCCATCGCACATGTGGCCGAGCTCATTGCCGAGGCGTTCCTTGATGGTAAGCGTCATATCCGCACCAACGAGCATGAGGATACGGATGCCATGAGCATGCCGTGGCATCGCGAGACCCAGTATCACGCCTGGGTGCCCATCATGACAGGTTGCAATAATTTCTGTACCTATTGCATCGTGCCGTACGTGCGCGGTCGCGAAAAGAGCCGCCCCTTCGAGGAGATTGTCGACGAGGTGACCGGTTTGGTGCGCCAGGGCGTGCGTGAGATTACGCTGCTGGGCCAAAACGTTAACTCATATGGTCGTGATCTGTTTGGCAAGCCGCGTTTTGCCGATCTGCTGCGTGCCGTGGGCGATACGGGTGTGGAGCGCATCTTCTTCACGTCTTCGCATCCCAAGGATCTGCTGCCCGAGACCATCGACGCCATGGCCGAGACGCCTGCCGTTATGCCGCAGTTGCACCTGGCCGTCCAGTCAGGTTCGACGCGGATCCTCAAAGAGATGAATCGCCGTTATACACGCGAGGACTATTTGGGCTTGGTCGATCGCATTCGCAACCGTATGCCCGATATCGCACTCTCGACCGACATTATCGTTGGCTTCCCGGGCGAGACTGAAGAAGACTTTGAGCAGACGCTCTCGCTTGCCGAGACGGTCCGCTATGCCCAGGCCTATACCTTCATTTATTCCAAGCGCGCCGGTACCCCGGCCGCAGAGATTGACGATCCTACGCCGCATGAGGTTATTCTCGAGCGTTTCAACCGCCTGGTTAAGGTTATCGAGACCACGGCACACGAGTATAACCAGGGTGAGCTTCATACTGTGGTTCCGGCGCTCATTGAGGGAACGAGTAAAAAGAACGACGCGGTCCTGCTGGGCAAGAGCCCCAAGAATCAGACCGTTCATGCGCCTATCCCCGAGGGTTACAGCATCGATCAGCTTGTTGGCAAGATCGTTGATGTTGACGTTGACGTTGCCAAGACCTGGTATTTGTCCGGCTCCGTTGTGGGCGAGCCGCGCTAATGGTTTCTCCCAGGGCAGGTTTTTCCGCCGTTGCGATCGTCGGTCCGACGGCGGTTGGTAAGAGTGATGTCGCCGACCGTTTGGCAGCTCGTCTTTCGTCCGAAGTGCTTTCGTGCGATGCGATGCAAATTTATCGCGGCATGGACATCGGTACCGCAAAGATGGCGCCCGATGAGTGTACGGCGCCGCTGCGTCTCGTCGACATTGTAGAGCCGGGTGTGGCATATTCTGCTGCGCTTTATCAGGCTGACGCTCGCGCGCATGTTGAACGTCTCCTTGGTTCGGGTTGCCTGCCGGTTTTTTGCGGAGGTACGGGGCTATATCTCAAGGCAGCCCTCGATGAGATGGACTTTCCCTCGGGTGAACTTGAGGACGATCGCCGTGCGGGCTATCAGGAGCTTGCCGAGCGTATTGGCGAGGAAGAACTGCATGCCCTGCTTGCCGAGCGCGATCCAGAATCGGCTGCTGTTATTCATCCCCATAACGTGCGCCGTGTGATTCGTGCGCTCGAGATGCATGATGATGGTATCTCCTATGCACAGCAAAAAAGTCAGTTTAGTGTTCCGCGCGAGCATTATCATGCCCTATGGTTTGGTCTGACGCGTAATCGCGAGGTGCTCTACGAGCGCATTAATCTGCGCGTCGATCTGATGTTTGAGCAGGGTCTTGTCGATGAGGTCCGCGGTCTTATGGACCAGGGGCTGGGAGATGCCCTGACGTCGATGCAGGCAATTGGTTATAAAGAGATCATCGATGTTTTCAATGGCATGATGAGCATGGATGAGGCCCGCGAACTCATTAAGATGCGTTCGCGTCGTTATGCCAAGCGTCAGCTTTCGTGGTTTAAGCGCGATGACCGTATCGTGTGGTTTGATATGGATGAATGTACGATCGATGAGGTCGTTGAGGATATCCTGCATCGTATTGAGGCTTCCTAATGGCCCGTTTCCCCCTTGTTCCCACGGCACCCGAGCCCGAGCGTGCCATTTTAGTTGGTGTTGAGTGGCGCGACAATGCATGGCCGCTCAATCGCTCGCTCGATGAGCTGGAGCGCCTTGCCCACACGGCTGGTGCCCAGTGCGTGGCTCGCTTGTCTCAGCGTTTGGTAAAGCCGTATCCCAAATCGTTTATCGGTTCCGGTAAAGTAGAGGAGCTTTGCGGCCTGGTGCATCGCATGGATGCCGATGTCGTTATTTTTGATGACGACCTGACGCCCTCGCAGCAGTCCTATTTGGAGAAAGCCGTGGGCGAGCCGGTAAAGATTATCGATCGTACAGCACTGATTTTGGATATCTTTGGTCTGCATGCTCAGACGCGTGAGGGACGCCTACAGGTACAGCTGGCACAGCTTCAATATCTGTTGCCTCGTCTGCGCGGCATGTGGAGCCATCTTGCCAAGGAGCAGACGCGCGGCGGCATCGGCTCACGCTTTGGTCAGGGCGAAAGTCAGCTCGAGGTCGACCGTCGCCTCATTCGTAATAAGATCGCTGCACTTCGTCGTGAGCTCAGGCAGGTTGAACAGCGTCGCGACGTTCAATCCAAGAGTCGCATTGAGTCACCGGCATTTCGTGTCGCGCTAGCCGGTTATACCAATGCCGGTAAATCGACGTTGCTCAATCGCCTGACCGGCTCTACGGTACTTTCGCAGGACAAGCTGTTTGCTACGCTCGACCCGACGACGCGTTCGTATCGCTTGCCCGGCGGTCGCGGCATGACGATCACCGATACCGTCGGCTTTATTCAAAAGCTGCCGCATGGTCTGGTCGATGCCTTTAAATCGACGCTGTCCGAAGTGTTGGGTGCCGATCTAATTCTCAAAGTCGTAGATGCGTCTGACGAGGACTATGAGCGGCAGCTTGAGGCTGTCGACCGCGTGCTTGATGAGATCGGCGCCGGAGAGCGTTTGACGCTGACCGTATTCAATAAAATCGATCTTCTCGACAGCGTTGATCGGTTGAGTTTCCGTCGTCGCTATCCCGAGGCCGTTCTGTTTTCGGCTCAAACGGGCGAGGGGCTCGACGGTCTCGTCGATCGTATTGCTCGCGAGGCGGCCGCCACCGATGTGCTGATTTCCGCCGATATTCCCTATCGCGAAGGCGCCCTCATCACGCTGGTGCATGAGCAGGGGACCCTTTTGCATGAGGAATATCTTGAGGATGGCGTTCGTATTGTGGCGAAACTGCCGGCTCGTATTGCACCGCGGCTCGAGCGTTATCGTACGGAATAAACGAGTTCTAGTACGCCTAGAATGACAGGCTGATGGAGCAGGTAGAACGGTAAGGCATGCCGACCAAGGACTGTGAGCGCCGGGATGGGATTCGCGTATGCCCATTCTGGCGCTTCGAGGCGTGATGCTTGTGCTACCTGGGCAGCAAAAAAGCCGGTAAGGTACATAAAGACAAACGGAATGAGTGGATAGTAGTCTCCCGATACAAAACCCGGGCCCGGAAATCCTAGCCATGCCAGGTAGGGGAGTGGGTAGACCGCTTTTGGAATGCCCCAGGTTAGGGCAAAAAGAACAAGGCACGCTGCGATGCCCCACGAGCCCGGTAATTTTTGGAGTAGCGGACGGGTTAGTGCAACCACAGCGGTACACGCCGCCATGCAATAAATGATGCCAAAGTTCACTGAATCGTCGACCGATACGAGCGTTGTTGCGATCCAGGCGACCAAAGCTGCGGCAGCGTACTTGGCCGCTCGTTTAGCGTTGTTGCGTGAGAGCGTGCACATCCAACCCGCGATAAACAAAAATACCCAGCTGATGCTGGCGCGCCAGATGTCTTGAAAGACAGTCTGGGTAAACCAGGGCATATCCCAGTCGTACAGATACGCGAGATCGTAGCAAGCGTGAAAACCTGCCATTGAAATCATCGAAAACCCGCGGGCGGTGTCAAAGATGGTGATGCGTTTTTGCATTACGAGAACCGGCGCATCAAGCCGACGACTTTGCCCAGGATAACGGGATTCGTTGCATAGATAGGCTCCATGGAGTCATTCTCAGGCTGCAGGCGTACGCGTCCCTGCTCCTTGTAGAACGTCTTGACGGTCGCTGAACCATCAATCATGGCCACGACAATTTCGCCGTTCATGGCACTCTTTTGTTCACGGACGATGATGTAATCGCCATTGAAGATGCCGACATTGATCATTGAGTTCCCATGCACCTCAAGGATAAATGAACCTTGATCAGTGGCGATTTCTGTCGGGATAGTAAAAGTGTCTTCGATATTCTGCTCGGCCAGAATGGGGATCCCAGCCGCGACGCGACCAACGAGCGGTAGCGAGACCGTCCCGCGAGGTGCGGAGGGCTCGTCAGATTTAGAAATTGAGACAGAGGAACCGTCTTCGTTAAAGAGTTCCAGGGCGCGCGGTTTGGTGGCATCGCGCTTGAGTAGCCCGCGCGCCTCCAGGGCAGAGAGATGAGCGTGCACGGTGCTGGGGGAGGAAAGGCCCACGGCAGAAGCCATCTCGCGCACGCTGGGTGGATAACCCTTCTCCTGCTGATATTCCTTGATGAAGTCGTAAATTTGCTGCTGGCGCTTGGTAATTTTGCGAGCCATCAGGGCATCCTCTCTACCCATGCCAAACAAATGTTCGATTTTTGCTTGACAGGAACAACTGTTCGAAGATAATAATAACCGAACATTCGTTCCCGCGCCAGACATTTTTGTCCGCGCGGCTTGATAAAACTGTTCTCAGCAAAACACGCGAGAGGAGAACATGATGAATGTAACGAATATGGTCCAGGGAACCCTCGCCCTTAAGCTCGAGACGCCTGCAGAACCCACTTTTACGGTTGTTCAGGGTGGCCGCTCCGGCTTTCAGCCTCTGACCGTGCAGCCTGCTCGCAATCAGCAGACTGTAGCCGCGCCTACCCGCGCCGCCCTGAAGGTTTCGACGATTGTCGCCGTTGCCGTTGCGCTTACGCTCTTCTTTGTCCTCGCTACGTCTGTCTTTAGTGCTCGTCACGCTGCGTATGCCGAGTCCGTTTCCAACGTTACCTACGAGACCATTCGCGTTCAGCCTGGTGATTCTCTTTGGTCGCTTGCCGAGGAATATCCAATCGAATGCCTTTCCACGCAAGAGACTTCCGACATGATCCGTAACGTCAATCATCTGGAGCATGGTTCGCTCGCCGCCGGTGCGCATCTTAAGGTTCCTGCTCGTTCGTAATCATTATCGCGCTGCGCATGGTACCCTTGTTATCGTTTAAGAGGAGGTACCATGCGCTGTCCCAAATGCGGCAAGGCACATACCCGCGTCGTTGATTCCCGTATGCAGGAGTCAAATAACACCATTAAGCGCCGTCGCGAATGTTGCTCGTGTAACTACCGCTTTACAACGTTCGAGCGATGTGAAGACCCAATTGAGGTCATTAAGTCGGACGGAACTAAGCAGCGGTTCGATCGCAATAAGCTGCTCGTCGGCTTGATGCGCGCCACCATCAAGCGTGATATCGACACTAAGAAGCTCAATGAGCTTATCGACGATATCGAGGTCGAGCTGCGCTCTCGCACGCTTACGGCCGTCACGTCGCATGAGTTGGGTGATATGGTGCTCAAACGCTTGGCCAAGATCGACAAGGTGGCGTACATCCGCTTTGCCTCGGTCTACCGTGATTTCAAAGACGTCGATGAGTTTCTGCAAGAGCTCGACAAGTTAAGGTGATTCCATGTCCAACATTACCGTCAACATAAAGCGTCTCGACCCCACCGTCGAGCTTCCCAAATACGCCCATCCCACCGATGCCGGCTTGGATTTGCGCTCCAACGAGGACTGCGTCCTGAAGCCCTTCGAACGCCGTCTGGTCTCTACTGGGCTGGCTATCGCCCTGCCCGATGGCTACGCCGGCTTCGTGCAGCCCCGCAGCGGCTTGGCCATCAAGCAGGGCCTGTCTATAGTTAACACGCCGGGCCTCATCGACGCCCACTACCGAGGAGAACTCAAGGTTATCCTCATCAACCTGGATCCCACCAACGACATCCAAATCAACAAAGGCGACCGCATAGCCCAACTCGTCATCCAAGAAGTCCCCACGGTCAACCTAGTAGAAGTAGAAGAACTAGACAAAACCGACCGAGGAGCCGGCGGTTTCGGTTCTAGCGGCGTCGCTTAGTCGTTTACGTACTGTCCGCTGACCGGCCCGGCCCGCCTATATATCGTCCCACGCGCAGTTTCGCAGCGAGCGAAGCGAAGCGAGAATGTTTGAGCATGGAATGATATGTGTGAGAAGCGGGCGAGAGGGATACGAGCGCCCCGCGAGAATGTTTGAGCATGGAATGATATAAGGGCGGCTCCGGCAGAACGGCGGACATTCGACTAGCGGATATGCGCAGGTTTTTCGCCCCAGTAGAAGCGGCAGAAGGCTCTTTTGCGCTTTTGGGGTTTGCCTACGAGCTCCGTGGTTGCGATGGCTATGTCTTCGGCTGCATGGGGGCGGCGTAGTACTTCGCCGTTGATGAGTAGGGCTTTGAGTGATTCGGGATGGTCGTGCAGGTGGCGCAGGGTTACGATGAGTTCTCGTGCGGTGGTGACATGCATGCTGGCGCCCATGCCGGTGAGCATCGTGGTGTTGGCCTTTTCCTGGCCATAGGACTTGCCCAGCAGGATCATCGGCAGATGCGCGCACAGGCACTCGGTGACGGTGAGTCCGCCCGATTTGAGAATTGCCAGGTCGCAGCCGTGCATGAGGGCCGCCATGTCGTCCACGTAGTCCAGAACCGTGACGTTTTCGAGCTTCATAGCGTCGAAGAGCTTCTTGAGTCGGGCGGCGTATTCCTCATCCTTGCCCGGCAAAAAGACAAAATGCATGTCCTCAAAGCTGCGTAGGAAGGGGAGGGTCTGGTCCATCGCCGCGCGAAAGCGGACGTACGGTTGAGGTAAACTGGCGCCGGCCATAACCAGCACGACGGTCTTGTCGGTGGGGAGGTTGAACTTGGCTAGCTCTTCCTCGCGATCGTAATCCGTGTCGAATCCGGTGCGAATAGGAATGCCGGTAATGCGAATCTTTGCCTCGGGCACCTTGCGCGGACGCAGCGTTTCGGACATAAATTCGTTGGCAACACAGAATAGATCGGTGTCCTTGTGGGGCCACCAGCCCTCGACTTCGTAGTCGGTCGGTACGCAGATGACCGGATAATCGATACCCGTAATTACGCGGGCACCCACGGCAACATTGGCTGCTGTGATGTGCGTTGCGACCACGGCTATGGGCCTGCGGCTACGAATATATTCGTTGAAGGCGGGGAACATGATTCGTGACCATGCCGTGCCGCCACCCCAGAGAAGATGTCCCGTAAGTGTATATCTCCAGGTCAGGTCGTAAATGGGGCGTGTGGCTCCCGTAAACGAAGCCGCGGTCTTATTGCCGTCGAATTTAATACGTCCAAAATCAAGGATATCGAGCACTTCAATCTCAATATCCTCGGGGATGCCATTGGTGCCGCGGATGAGGTCGAATGCCTGCGCAATCGCATTTGCGGCGGCCTTGTGGCCCGAGCCAACGGAGGCGTGCACGATGGTCACGAGAGGTTTTTGCTGAGCCAGGAGCGTGGTTTGCTCCGATTGGGGAGTGCTGTGCGTGAGCAGGGGAGCGTCGTCACTCGTCTGCGCCTGGTCCATCGATAACTCCCCTTCAGCTTTGTAATACGGATTTATCATTGTAGTGCATGAGTGTCACGTTCACGTAAATTTGGGTATGAGCGCTAAGAACGACAACGTTTCGACGAAAGGACGCTTCATGACTACCGATAAGCCGATCGATGTTGCGATTATCGGTGGCGGCCCCGCGGGCTATGCTGCCGCCATTTATGCTGCGCGTGCCAACCTGACGACGACCGTGATTGAGCAGGGCATGTCGGGAGGGCAGATCGCCACAACCAATGAGGTCGAGAACTATCCGGGTTTCCCGCTCCTGAGTGGCGCCGAACTCGGCGAGCGTTTTCAGCAGCATGCAGAGGGCTTGGGAGCACAGGTTACATGGAGCATGGTTACGGGTATCGATTACGATGCCGATGCAGCGTTGTTTACGGTGCATCACGATATGGGCGATACGCTTGCCTCGAGCGTTATCGCTTGCATGGGTGCCACGCCGCGTCCGGCAGGTTTCGCAGGCGAGGATACGTATCGCGGTCGTGGCGTTTCATATTGCGCAACATGTGACGGCATGTTTTTTCGCGGCAAGCAGGTTTTTGTAATCGGTGGTGGCAATTCGGCATGCGAAGAGGCTCTGTTCCTGTCCGACATTGCCAGCAGTGTGACCATCGTGCTGCGCCGCGACCAGTTCCGTGCGCCCGATGGTGTTGTTCAGAAAGTACTCGCAAAGGACAATATTACAGTTAGGTACCAAACTAGTATTGTGGAGCTATCGGGCGAAGCCATGCCAACGACGATTACCTTTAAGGACAATGCATCCGGCGAGACTCATACCGAGTCATTTGAGCCCGGCTCGTTTGGCATCTTTGTCTTTACCGGAACGCAGCCCCATACCGAGCTTGTTGAGTATCTAGTCGATCTGGCGCCTGATGGCGGCATTCTGACTGATGAATCCATGGCGACCCGCACGCCAGGTCTATTTGCCGCTGGCGATATCCGTTCCAAGCGTTTACGCCAGGTTGTGACCGCCGTTTCTGATGGAGCAATAGCAGCTACAAGCGCATACGCTTTCCTTCGCGGATAAGTACGATAATATATCTTATGTAAGGTTGCTATATTCAAACAAAGTGGTTGGACGATGCATCAATGTGTTGTCCAACCACTTTTACTTGCCGGCTATGTGGTATGCAAAACTAGATAACCTAGAATACAATATAGAAAATGAACGGAGGACCTTTATGAACCACGTTAAACACGTTATTCCGATGTCCGATTCGTCGGTCAGTATTAAGCCTGAGGATATTCAGCCCACTGTGCTGCCCGATGCATTTATTCAGTCCGAAATCGTGTGCAAACTCAATACGTTGAGTCTGTCGCGCTATGACCAGTTGCCCAATGTGACGCTCTACCGCGACCAGGTCATTGAGTATGTTGCGCTGTGGATGGAGCCGCTGTCCATTTGCGTTGAGCACCCTGTCATTACGCCATCGATGATCAATAACTACGTTAAGGTCGGCCTGGTGCCTGCTCCGGTCAAAAAGCAATATGGCCGCGAGCAGATTGCCCGCCTGATCGCTATCTGCCTCTTTAAACAGGTGCTACCTATTGCTGCGGTGCAGGCACTCTTCAACATTCAGCGTTTGAGCTACGATGCCCCGACTGCCTTCGATTATGTGGTCGATCAGCTCGAGGCATCGATTCGTTCGGCGTTTTCCGTTGAGCAGACGCCGGTTCCCGATACGGCGCATCAGGTAACGCGTGAGTCGCTGCTTGTGCGCAGTGCAGTTTCATCCTTCGTTTCGAAGGCGTACCTGATGAGCTATCTAAAGTTTAATGGGTTTAATAGCTAGCCGACGTGTAAAACGGGCGGGGCAAAGAGCCATCTGTCGCTTTGTCCCGCCCATATTTTTGCTTGGTTGGACTTTACTTGCCCGAAGCTACGCCCATGCCGTAGCCGATGATGAGGCCGTGCATCTCGGCGTAATAGGAATCCAGGCCGTTGCAGGGCATGATGATGGTCTTGGAGCCGGGCCAATGCTCGACTATGCGGTCAGTAAGCGCCTGGGCTCCAGCTTCGTTCTCAACGTGATCGATGATGACCTCGCCGCCCGTAAAACCCTCGGCTTCCATGGTGTCGATGATCTTGTTGAGCATCTTCTTTTCGCCACGCGTGTGCCCGACGAGTTCGATTTTACCGGCCTCGCTCGCCGTGCCCAAAATGCGGATATTGAGCTTGTTGGCAATGACGCCGGCTGCCTTAGGGATACGTCCGGCTTTGGCGAGGTTTTCGTAATTGCACAAACTGAAGAGGATTTTGCTGTTCTGCTCAAGGCTATCGAAGTATGCGCAAGCATCCTCGAATGAGACATCCGGGTTGCTTACAAGATAGCGGTCGAACAGCAAGAAAATGAGATCCATTTTGCCGCCAGCTGCGCGTGAATTGACTAGATGAATCTGTCGGTCGGGCTCCTCGGCAAGAACCATATCGCGAGCCGTGGCTGCCGCGTTGTAGCTGCCCGACACGCCCTCAGAGATCGGCATGCAGATGGTCTTGTCGGCCAATTTGAAGAGCTCGGCCCACTCCCCTACGCTGGGACAAGCGCTCGAAGAAGCGTTCGTCTCCGCCTGAACAGCGCAGTTGAGCTCATGTACATCAAGCGAAAGGTCATCGACGAATTCACGCTCCCCCACTCGAATTTTGAGGGGCGCAAATGCAAAGGTGGTATGGGGCGCGGTCGGTTGCCAATCGCGGAGGTTACAGCTTGAATCTGAGATAAGTGCCCAGCTCATAGAGGGTCCTTTCTAATTGTTCCTCAACAATTATAGCCTTCTTGCAAACCGAATGTACGGCTATCTAGTTTTGAATACTAGATAGCCGTACAAGATTAGAGACAAAAGAATAGACCTCGCGACTTTAAGCCACGAGGTCCACATTCACACGCTGTGTAAGATGACTTAGTAGCGCACGAAGATATAGTTGTTGTTCATGCCGGCGGCAACGGAGCTGATGATGACGCCCGTTTTGTAGTCGGAAGCATGGATCATCTGACCATTACCGATATAAATGCCGGTATGGTAGGAGTTAACCACAACATCGCCGGGTTGCGGATCGGACACACGGGTCCAACCCATGAAGTCGACCGTGGTGCCCAGACGGCAGTAGCGTCCCGTGAGGCAATAGCTTACAAAACCGGAGCAGTCAAAGCTGTTCGGTCCAATGCCGCCATAAGAATACGCATAGCCGAGCTTGCTGTAGGCGCGCGAAACAACGGAGCCACCATCAACAGACTGACTCGGTGCCGAAGGCGTGGGAGCCGGAGCGGGCGTGGGGGCAGGCTGCGGTGCGGGAGCCGGCGTGTTGCCGCCCTGGTTGTTGTTATTGTTGGTCTGGCCGCCATTGTTGGTGTTCTCGGTCGTACCGGCGGTGTCGTTGCTCACCGTGGCCTTTTCGGCGGTGCTAGCATTAATGCCAGCCTGCAGCGCAGCGTTGGCCTCGGCCTCGGCAGCGAGCTCGGCCTGCAGCTGCGAATCCAGGGAGTTCACGACACTCTGAGCCTCAGCCTGCTGGGCATTGAGCTCGTCGACCTTCTTTTGCGTTGCGGCGACGTTCTTCTCCTGCTCGGCCTGCTTATCGGTGAGCTGCTGCTTAAGCTCCTTGACCTCTTGAATGGTCTGAGCTTGCTTATCGGAAACTTTGCCGTAGTAGAACAGACGGTTGAGCATATCGCTCAGATCATCGACACCCGTCAAAACCTGAAGCAGGCTCAGACCGCCGGTTTTGTACTCGCCGGCGACATAGGTCGAGAGCTTGGCCTGACCATCGGCGATCTCCTGCTGCTTTTGCGTGATCTCGCCGGCAGTCTGATCGAGCGCCTGCGTCTGCGTGGCAAGCTCATCGTAAATCTGCTGGGTTTGGGTGCCGATCTGCTCGAGTTTCGTACGAGCAGCGGCAAGGTCGGATGCGGTATCGGCGTAGGCAGGAGCCGCGAGGCCCAAGCCCAAAACACAAGCGAGGGTTGCCGTAGCAGCGCAGCGTGCCATATTTTTGTGCGTGTTTGCTGTGCGCATGTAGCTTCCTTTCCAGTAACTAAGGGTAACGGCTAGCCTACCGTCACCAGGCTAAAGAGCTCCACATCGTCATCAGACGGCGTGAGCTTCTCGCGCGGGTTGAGAAACGCAAGCTCAAGTATACAACCGTAACCGATAAGCTTTGCGCCCATATCTCGCACCAGTTTACCTGTTGCCTCGACGGTTCCGCCCGTCGCGACCAAGTCGTCCAGAATCAACACGGTATCTTTAGAGCTGATAGCGTCGGCATGGATCTCAATTGAATCGGTGCCGTACTCGAGCTCGTAGCTCTGGCTTACGGTCTCGCGCGGCAGCTTGCCCGGTTTACGTGCGGGAACAAAGCCGGCGCCAAGGGCTACAGCCACCGGTACGCCAACCATAAAGCCGCGAGCCTCGGGACCCACGACCTTGGTGATTCCCATGCCGGCAAAGTGCTCGGCGAGGGTATCGGTCATGGCTTTGAGCGCCTCGGGATTGCCAAAGAGCGGCGTGATGTCTTTAAAGATGACTCCGGGCTCGGGATAGTCGGGGATGTCGACGATTTGAGATTCGAAGTCGTACATTGCATGACCTTTCAATGGGTTGCCGGATAAGCGGCGGCGGTTATTTGCCCTCCGTGGCGGTGCCGGAGTGCGAAGGGGCGACGACCTTGAGCGGCTTTACGAGAGAATCCTCGTGCGAAGCCGGCGTGGCTATCTCTTCGTTTTTGGCTTTGGTGGACTCGGAGCGAGTGATTTCCTCATCGAGTGCATCGATGTCGGCGTCCTCGACCACGGCATTGAGCGACTCAAAAACGCGGTTCTTGAGCAACGCAGTGTGCACACCCTCGGTCAGGTCATGAAGCTTCTTAAACGCACGCTCGAGCTTGGCGTCGCGCTCGTCATCGGAGGTATCCATTCCGAGCATGCTCACGAGCACCTGCTCAAACATCGAGGACTCGCGGTTGGCGGAAGACACGTACTGACGCAGGTTGCGGGGCTCGATATGGAAGCGTGACAGCTCGGAGCAGTAGCGGATGATTGGAAAATCGCGACCATCGACGAGCTCACGATTCTGCGGACTCTTGATGATGCGAATGAGGTCGTTCTCGGCGAGCGAGCGGATAAACGAAATCTCGACGCCCAGCATATCGGGAATGGTCTCAATGGGATGCAGCTTTTGCTTAGTCTCCTTGGGCTCCGTCTTGAGCGGAACATCGGACAGCAAGCCCACCTCGTAAGCGAGCGTTGACAGGTCCGTGGCGTTTTCCAAGCGCTGCTTAATCACGTTGAGAGGCATGTAGCGGGTCTTCTGCAAATGCAGGATGACCTCCAGGCGATCAACGTCCTCCTTAGAGTACTGACGGTATCCCTTAGGCGTACGATGAGGGGTAATGAGCCCCTCATCTTCTAGAAATCTAATTTTTGAGTTCGAAAGATCGGGGTATGCGCCTCGAAGAAGGTTGACGACTTGGCCGATACTCAGATAGTTGCGTTCGGCCATGCCCTACTCACCGGTTTCGATGCGCTCCGGCGTGCTCTCGTGGTAGATGAGCGTAAACGTACCGATCTGGACGGAAGAACCATCGTGCAGCGGGGCCGCGTTGACAATGGCGCCGTCGACCCAGGTGCCATTGAGCGAGCCCAGGTCCTCAATGCGAGCGCCGAGGCCCTCGCGAATAATGCGCGCGTGGCTACGCGAAACGGTCATGTCATTGAGGAAGATGCCGTTTGCAGGATCGCGGCCGATGGTGGTCACGTCGTCCTCGAGCTCAAAGGCGGCACCAGTCTGCGGACCCTTGACGATGGACAGAACGGGGGCGGTGATGCGCACGTTGGCCATGAGGTCGGGAACGGTGACGTCGCTTGAAGGCACGCGGAATACGCAGGTAGCGTCAGCAGTCTTATCATTCTGAGGCATATTATTAACCATGTTGTCCATGACAACCCCTAACTTATCGCGGACGTGCCGCAAATAATGAACCGTACGTAATCATACCCCAACGAATCAGTCTTCGATTTCAGGGTTCAGAAAGTCGATGTCCTCGTCCTCGGGATGCGCGAGAGCCTGTTTAATGGCCACTCCGCCCTTAATGGAATAGATGACAGCCGTGAGCATGGAGAAGATCACGCCGCCGTACACAAAGAAGATGCCGAGGGGCACCGAGCTTCCGTTGAGGCCCGGGAAGGCCGTAAGGGTTGAAGGTAAAAGATGCAGGCCGTCAATAACGGGGAACCCGAGCAGCATGAGCGAGAAGCCGGTCATGAGCAGTGCAGTGGCAATCTTTCCGGGAAAGACGACATCGATGGGGCGACGGTGATAATGACGAACGATAAGCGTGCCGATGCCCAGATAGATGTCGCGGCCAATAATGAGCACGCAGACCCAGATTGGCAGCTCTCCGCGAACCACCAGCCCAAGTACGCCGGTGAACAGCAGCGCTCGGTCGCAGATGGGATCCATGACCTTGCCGAGCCACGAGACCGTCTTGGTCATGCGGGCGATCTGACCGTCCATCCAGTCGGTAGAGGCGGCAACGGCGTAGATAACGATGGCGATGACGCGGTTGTTATCCGTCACAAACAGGTACAGAAATACCAGGGTGAGGATCAGGCGCGTAAAGGTGATGAAATTGGAGATCGTAAAGATCTTATTCGACGGGTAATCGGAAGTGCCGATAAGCTCCTTTTTGATCTTCTTTTTGATGCCCACAGGACTCCCCCGCTGGTTAACGACAAAACTTTCGATACTATACCCGTTCCGGCGATGTCTATCCAGCGTAAGCATAGAGAGTCCAGACATATGGAGGATGCTACTGGGTTGTGCGGGATTCTGCATTTGTGTACATCAGCCTCCAAATATGACATTTTTCGGCATCTTTGATGGCTGATGTACACGTTTTGATTCGGTGATTACATCGATCGGGAAAGTTGTTGCCTTAAGCGAATTAATCATGATGTGCGGGTCGAGAAGGGTTGGCGCTAAAAGAACCCAACGGCCGTTACGGCTTCGTTAGAAACGCGCCCCACCATGGATGGTGAACCCGAAAGGTAAAGCGTGCGGGCACGGTGGCTCGGCCCGCGCGCCCGGAAGAGAAAGGATAAACCCATGGGTTACATGCTCGAGACGCGCGGGCTCACCAAGCGCTTCGGCCGCGGCGACCAGGCGCAGGACGCCGTGGCCGACGTGAGCCTTCATATCCGCGAGGGCGAGGTGTACGGGCTGCTCGGTCCCAACGGCGCCGGCAAGTCGACAACGCTCAAGATGATCTGCGGGATGCTGCGGCCGACGGCCGGGGAGATCCTCTTTGCCGGGCACGCCTGGCGCCGCGAGGACCTCTACGCAATCGGCAGCCTCATCGAGGAGGCGCCGCTCTACCCCAACCTCACCGCGCGCGAGAACCTGCGCGTGCGCACCACGCTGCTGGGCCTTCCCGAGAGCCGCATAGATGAGGTGCTCGCCGCCGTGGACCTCGCGGACACCGGGAAGAAGCGCGCCGGGCGCTTCTCGATGGGCATGCGGCAGCGCCTGGGGCTCGCGCTGGCGCTGATCGCCCGGCCACGCCTGCTCGTGCTCGACGAGCCCACCAACGGCCTCGACCCCATCGGCATCGAGGAGCTGCGCGACCAGATCCGCGGCTTCGCGGCGGCGGGTACGACGGTGATCGTTTCGAGCCACATCCTCTCCGAGGTGCAGCAGATGGCGGACACCATCGGCATCATCTGCGGGGGGCGCCTCGCCTACGAGGATGCGCTTCGTCCCGGGCAGGACCTCGAGGAACTCTTCATGAGCTTCTGTCGGGAAGGGCGACGAGCGCGCGGGGAGGTGGCGGCATGACGGGTGAGAAAGGCGGCCTGCTCGCGGCCCTGCGCGCCGAGGCCCTGAAGTCGCGCCACGCGGCACCGGTTCGCCTGGCCGTGCTCATGGCGCTGCCGATGCCGCTGCTCGGCGCGATGCCCTACCGGGGCGTGCAGATCTTCAGCGCGTGGAACTACTGGTACGCGCTCTTCCTGCCCGTGTGTCTCTCGCTCGTGGTGGCGTGCGTCGCGCGGGCGGATGCTCGCACGCGGATGCGGGGGCTTCTGGGCCTGGGCTTCCCGCTCGGGCGCGCCTGGTGGGCCAAGGCGCTCTGGTGCCTCGCGCTCTGCACGCTCTCGAACCTCGTGGTCTTCGGCATCTACCTCGCGGGATCGGCGTTCTCCTCGCAGGGTCTCACGGCCGCGGGCACGCTCACGATGCTCCTCTGCGCGCTCGCCAACACGGTGACCGCGGCGTGGATGATCCCTGCAGGGCTCTTCCTCACGGCGCGGCTCGGCATGCTCGCGGGCATCTTCTGCCCGCTCGCCGCGCAACTCTTAGGTGGGTTCGCCTGGTCGTTGGTGCCGCTGCCGCAGCTCTTTCCGCCGTCGGCGAACATGGTCATCCCCACGAGCTTCATTCCCGTGCTGCCGAGCGGCGAGCCGCTCGCGGCGGACATGGCGCTCGGCGGGGCGCTCATGGCGGACGGCATGCTCACGCTGGCGGGCCTTGCGGTCTGCGCGCTCGCGTTCGCCGCGCTCACGGCGGCGGGCGCGGCCTGGTTCGCGCGCTCCGAGGAGAGGTGATGGCCATGACACGACTCTCCGACCCGACGCCGCGCATGACTCTCCCGCGGGCCCTGCTCTCCGAGGCCCTGCGCCTGGCAGCCGGTCTTGCCTGCGGCGAGTACTTCTCCGTAACCCGATGGGACCCGGCGCTGGGCGCGGACGCCTACGCCCAGTTCCTCGGCGCCCTCATGCCGCTCATGTCCGCCATCGTCTGCGGGCTCGCCGTGGACGAGGAGCGCGCTGCCGGGCGCCTCACCAACCTCACGGCGGTCCCCTCGCGAGGGCGCGCCGTCGCGGCGAAGCTGCTCGCCCTTGCGG
>OGYH01000813.1_pt1 | contig 31522 bp, 20 predicted proteins | sample 1576511 | NCBI WGS metagenome assembly OGYH01 (sample SAMEA3541522, study PRJEB24748) | human gut metagenome | biome: human gut; feature: human-associated habitat; material: faeces | place: China | collected 2012
TCAACGATATGGCACCGTGGGGACACATGTATGTCAATCCTGGTCTAACAGAGCCAAACGTTTTGCCCGATGCCATACTGATAAGTTCCATGATGATTTTATTCATTGCGTGCAGGCTGTGGCTTGCCGCCGAGAGCCGCTGGAAGGAGGCCGCATGTCCGATACCGTTCGTGCCAAGAGCATCGCGCGCGAGGTCGACGATGCCGCCCGTCAGCTGGCCCAGGCGGGCCGCTTGGGCCTGACGCACGAGTTTATTCAGCATGGTGACGTGACGGTTTATGCACATGTGACCTCGGTGGCGCGGGCGAGCCTGTCTTTTGCCGAACGCCTTGGCCGTGCTGGCATTTCGGTCGACCGTGCCTCGCTGCTGCGCGGAGCCCTGTTGCACGACTACTTTCTCTACGATTGGCATGACCCCGACCCGAGCCATCGACTGCACGGATTTCGGCATCCATTTTTTGCCCTGGCGCGTGCCGAAGAGGATTTTGAGCTGACGCCGCGCGAGCGGAATATCATCGTGCGCCATATGTTTCCGCTGGTACCGGTTCCACCGACGTGTCGCGAGGCATGGATTGTGTGCCTGGCCGATAAATGGTGCGCTCTGTGCGAGACGGTCGCCGGCCGTCTGCCGCGCAAAGGCGGCGCGAACGATTTGAACGAGGGCTCGAGTGACGGCTCGAGCAAAGATTCGAGCGAAAAGAGGAGAGGGTAGACGGTGGGGACCGCGATCGACATGGCATTTGACGGCGCGACGCTTGCCGCCTGTCCGCTCTCGGCGCTGGTGCTCTCGTTTGCCTTCTACGGTTTTTGCGGCTGGGTGTGGGAGTCGACAGTCTGCGCCATGCTCAACCACGGACGATTTGCCAACAGTGGCTTTTTGCTGGGGCCGTGCTGCCCCATCTATGGCGCGGGCGGCATTGCCTGCTGGCTGCTGTTGCGCGGAATTCCTGACGCGTCGAGCCAGTTTGTCGCTGCAGCGCTCGTATGCAGCGTGATTGAGTACAGCGTGGGCGTGCTGTTGGAAAAAACAACGGGCGCTCGCTTTTGGGATTACTCGCACCTGCCGTTTAACCTGCACGGACGCATCTGTCTGTACTGGGCCTGCGCGTTTGGCTTGGGTGCGTTGTGTATTTGCCGCTTAGTGGAGCCGGCATTGCTGGGGCTGTTTGGCCATCTGCCGGTGCTGATTGTGCGGCTGTCCGCCTTTATCGTTGCGGTCGCGATGATGGTCGACGCGGTGTGCTCGTTGGCGAGCTGGCGGCGCCTGTCTGATCAGCTGGAGCGCGTCCGGGCCGACCTTGCCGACCGCATCAATGAGTCGCTTGCCGATGCCTCGGATTCAATGCTCGAACGTATTCCCGATTCTACGATTGACTCGGTGGCACAGACGCACATTCGTAGCCGTGCCGTTAACGCGTGGCTGGCCGAGCTGGGTGACGCCGCGCTCGATGCCCTGCGCGAGAAGGCTTCGATGCCGACGTTTATCGCGGATGGTGCTCGCGGCCTGGCGCTTGCCGCCCGCCGCGTGGCCGGTGCCGCGCCGAGCATGCCGCGTCCGTCGCTCAGTCGTCGCCTTGCCGGCAAGCGCATGAGCCGTCCGGTGCCAAGCGTGTCGCTCAGCCGACGCGACCTGCGCTTCTTCAATGCCTTCCCGCGCTTGCGCATCAACCGCTACGAGGGCGTCATCCGAGCCACTGACCTTCGCGACCGAGCCCGCGAGCTGTTCCGGCGCTAGCCGGGACGGATGCGCTCACGGCTCCCTTGCTTGCGTATTTCCCGTTCGTTTCGCGTCCGTTGCCGCGCCGTTTCCAAGATTGCGGCGCCGTTTCCATTCGACAACGCCGCGTTTAACAACGCCGTATCTGGTCTACACCAGTTGCTCCTCGGCCGCATTATGGGCGCCGACAACGTCCATGCGACCAAGGGGGAGCGAATGTACGATACAGGATCGACAACGTTTATGCTCATCTGCACCATGCTCGTGTTTTTAATGACACCGGGTCTGGCGTTTTTCTATGGCGGCCTGTCCAGGCGCAAAAATGTCATTAACACCATGCTTATGTGCTTTGGCGCCATTGGCCTGGTCGGTGTGCTGTGGATTGTTGCCGGCTGGTCGCTGGCCTACGGCGGCGACGACTCGAGTCCGTTTATTGGAGGCCTTGACCAGCTGCTGTGCCTGCCGGTGCTCAACCAGGTGCTGCAGGCGGCCGAGGGCAACGTCGCGGACGGCGCCGTCTACCCCCAGATCATCAACATCGCTTTTCAGATGGCGTTTGCCATGATCACGGCCGCTATCGTTACGGGCAGCCTGGCCGGCCGCGTTAAGTTTGGCGCCATGACGGCTTTCCTGGGCATTTGGCTGCTCGTGGTCTATGCGCCACTCGCCCACATGGTCTGGGGCGGCGATGGCTCTTTTATCGGCGACATCATCGGCGCGCTCGACTTTGCCGGCGGCGACGTGGTGCACATCTCGTCCGGTCTGACGGGCCTGATCCTCTGCTTAATGCTCGGCCGTCGTCGCGGTTTTGGCATGGTGAGCTATCGTCCGCATAACGTGCCGTTTGTGGCGCTCGGCGCCGGCCTGCTTTGGTTTGGCTGGTTTGGCTTTAACGGCGGCAGCGAGTTTAAGGCCGATGCCGTGGCTGCGCTCGCCATTCTCAATACCGTGACGGCCAGTGCGGCGGGCATGGTCTCGTGGCTTGTCGTGGAGCGCGTGCATACCGGTCGTCCCACGCTGGTGGGTGCCAGCACCGGTCTGGTCGCGGGCCTTGTGGTGGTCACGCCGGGTGCGGGCTTTGTCGAGCCATGGGCGGCGCTGGTCATGGGCCTGATTGTATCGCCCGTCTGCTACTTGGCTATCAGCCATCTTAAGACCAAGTTCGGCTACGACGATGCGCTTGATGCGTTTGGCTGCCATGGCATCGGCGGCATTTTGGGCGGCGTGCTCACGGGTCTGTTTTGCGTGCCGGAACTCTCGTGGACCGGTAAAGGCGGCCTGTTCTATACGGGCGACGCGTCGCTGCTTATCTCGCAGATTTTGGGCATTGTGGTGACGGTCGTTATTGTGCTGGTGCTCGACGTGGTGATCGCCGCGGTGGTCAAGGCGCTGTTCCACGGCAGCCTGCGTGTGGACGAGGCCGACGAGGCGCTGGGCCTGGATGCGAGCCAGCACGGCGAGAGCGCATATCCTTCTTTCTCCGGACTCGATTAGCAGCTTCCCCAGGCTCCGCACCTTGCCGTTCAATCGTCGCGCGGCTTCCCCAGGCACCGCACCTTGGGTTTCAAACCGTCGCTTGCGTACAAAAGTACGCGGCGCTCCTCTTTCAACCCAATCTGCGGCACCTGGGAAACCCGCCTCATTGAATGGCAATTCATTTCTTTTATTGAGGAGAGGAATTCACTATGAAGAAGATTACGGCGATTGTTCGTGCTGAGAAGCTTGAGGTTCTCAAAGACGCGCTGTTTGCTGCTGATGTTCGCGGCATAACTATCAACCAGGTGCAGGGCTGCGGCGCGCAACATGGCTGGAAGGAATACGTGCGCGGCAACGAGCTGCTCGTCAACACGATTCCCAAGGTGCAGTTCACCCTCATCTGCGCCGATGAGCATGTCGACGGTATCGTTGAAATCATCTGCAACGCCGCTCGCACCGGTGCCGTCGGCGACGGCAAGATTTGGGTCGAGCCGGTCGAAGAAGTTATCCGCATCCGCACCGGCGAGCACGGCCCCGCCGCGGTGTAGAGTTGTCTTTTGCCTGACGGGCGCGTCTCTCTTGGGGCGCGCCCATTCTCGTCTACAATATCGTGCAGACGAAGGAGAGGCATGCCCATGATCAAGATGTTCGCGAGTGACTTAGACGGAACGCTGCTTAACGCCCTGCACGAGGCAGACGGGACAATCCGCCGCGCCATTCGCGAGCTGACCGAGGCTGGCCTGCATGTGGTTCCCGCGACCGGACGCTCGACGCTGCCGATCGGCGAGAATGGCTTTACGGGCCTGGCGCTTGACGCCTGCTGCTCCAACGGATCCATCGTGCGCGACAGCCATGGCGAGGTGCTCAAGACCTGGACCATCGACCCACAGATCACCGAGGAGCTGCTCGAGGAGTTTCCGGATATCTGCTTTGACTGCTCCACGCCCGACGGTATGTTCTCGAGCGGTTCGTTCGAGATGCACCAGGCGGGCTTTAAAAAGGACGGCCCCATCAAGCGCATCGTGATGCGTGGTATGCGTGCGCGTGGCGGGTATCACGAGGAACAGTACTTCGACCAGCCGATCGGTAGCATCCTGCGCCACGATGTGTGCAAGATCAACTGTCGCGTGACCTTGCCCGAGCTGGAGCGCGACCTTAAGGCGTATCTTGCCGAGCGTTCGGACCGCGTGGTCAACGCGCCGTTCGATCCGGTGATGTTCGAGATCACGGACGTGGCATGCAACAAGGGCGAGAGTGTGGCCTGGCTGGCGGGCTACTACGGCATTGCCGAGGACGAGGTTGCGGTTTATGGCGACGGCGGAAACGACATTGCCATGCTCAAGCGTTTCCGCCACAGCTACGCGACCAAAAACGCTAGCGATGCAGCTAAAGCCGCCGCGAGCGCGACCATCGGCAGCTGCATGGTCCACGCCGTTCCCAAACACATGCTCGCCACCATGCGCAAACAAAACTCCCACACTATCATTGAATAAGGGACAAAGGGACAGCCCCTCTGTTACATGGGAGATGCCGGCTTTTGGCGTATAGGGCTGTTACGCTTTCGCCACCAACATATTTCGAGTTATTCGGCCTGTCGGAGGTCGTTAAATGGCTAAAGATGCCCTCTCAGGAACATTCACACCTCTAATGGTGTTTGATTCGGTGACGTAAGTGAGCAAATGGGCATGTATGCGCTCAAATAAGGACAAAAACTCTCAGATAATCCCGGCGGTGCATTTATACAGAACCAGCAGCGTGGCCGAATAACTTGAAAAATGTAGGTAGCAGTTCGGCGACAAGCTCGGGTATGGCGAAGGAACTGTTCCTCCGCCATACCCGAGCTCCGATCTTTAGATATGCGAACAAACATTCGCATATCTAACTGCGCTTTGATAGAATTGTTGCTGTTGGCGGCAGTTCCATGTGCCGGGCAGCGCCCTCCATCTGATGGGAGGTGATGCCCATGACCGATTTGATTGATTTCGTGAGACTTCTGACCGCTTTGGTCTCATTCTTCACGGCGCTTGTCGGCCTTTCCGAGGCACTCAAGCAGCGTTCGAAGCGCAACAGAAGGGGTCGCCGCCGCTAAGGCGTTGACCCCCTAATGCAAACAACGGCGCTGCCCAGCTAGCTACAACTTGGGCTGCCGTCGACACCATTCTACCCACGAATCGCATTTTGGACAATCGGCAATGTCGCTTCAAAAGCCGGGCGCAACCTTGCCAGACGCCGGATGTGACAAAGGGACGGTCCCTTTGTCACATTGGGGAGTTCTCAATAAGCCAGTGCTCGTAGGCGCGTTGCATGACCTCGATCTTGTCGGCTTTTTTGCGGCAGCCCTTCTGCTCCTCGATGGCAAGCTCATAGGCATCGCTCTGCTCAAAAGCGCTGGTGTCCCAAGCACCGTGTTCAATGCGAGCCCATGTGGCATCGATGAGCTGCTCGAGTTCGGCGATGTCATCGGCGTTAGCGGTTGTCGCGAACGGCGGGCGGAGCTCGCCCGTCGTCTTGTCGGGTTCTACATAGTAGTCGCCCATGGAAGTGACGGTGTAGCCATAAAACTCGGGTGACGCTTCGACCAGCAGTTTGTAAAACTTGAGCTGACGATGGTAACCTGCAGGGACTTCTTTGCCAAAGCCAGTCTTGTAGTCGACGATCTGCACAGTTTTAGCTGCATCGTCAACGAGGAGCAGGTCAAGAAAACCAAAGAGTGGAGTTCCACCGGCAGTTAGACACTGCATGTTCGCTTCCGTGATGCAACGGTAGCCGCGTGCGTGCTCGACAAGCCAAGGGACAAACGCGCGACAAATGCGTTCGAAGCGCTCCGAATAGCGATGGATGTCCTCGGGGGCAAAATCGAGCCACGAAATCTGCTGGCGATACTTGGCCTCAATTGTCTCAATTGCCGCCTCGCCATCAGTTGCCATCCGATTAACGATGTCTTCGAACATCGCGTGAACGATAGTGCCGAATTCGGTTTGAATCGTGGGCGCAGTGGGCAGGCGCACGATCTGCTTCTCGGGGAAGTGCTGGCTATTTGCACACCCAGGCTCGTAGGTCACAAAGTTGTTGAGTGCCGTGGCAGAGAGGTGTTTTACGTCGGTGTGAGGTTCCAAAAGCGCACGGAGCTCGGGCGTATCAAACACGTAGTTGTCGCGCCATTCGGTTTCGATGGCGGCACTGAGCTGGTCCGCTTCAGCAAAAACCTCGCAAGAGTCGATAAGCCCCGTGAGCTCCTGCAGCGCCGATCCGCCGGCGCGGTACAGCTCGAGGTGTCGCTTAGCGCGCGTGATGGCTACAAACAGCAGACGGCGCGCATCGTCGTCATCCTTTTCGTCGCGAATAAGCAGGTTGGACGGGTACAAGCTCATGCCGCCAGCACCTTTGTGCCAGGTGGAGTCGTCGGCGTCGAGCAGGTAGACGCATTCGAACTGCAGACCTTTCGAACTGTGAGCGCTAGTAAGGCGAACGGCTCCCGGTGTGCCAAGATCGATCGATGCATCGATGCTCACGCCAAACTTTTGCGCTGCGTCGAGTTTGTCGACAATATCGGGCAGGCGAAGCGTGCGTCCCATGCGGCGCGCGTCGCCCATTTCACCCTCGGCAAAGGCGAGTAGGGCGCGCATGCCGGCATTGAATTCGGCGGCGCCCAGCGGATCCTGTTTTTTATTATCCCGATAATAGTCAAGGCTGCGTTTGGCAATCTTAAAGAGCAGCGCTCTGACCGGGGAGGCGCCGGCCTCGGCCGCCCACTGCATAAGATCGTCGTGCAGCTTTTTGACGCGGGCGCTATTATTCTCGCGCATGGCGGCCATCCAGTCGCCGCGATGCTCGCGCTTGGCGCCGAGCGCAAACGTCACGGACGATGGATGGTCGCCGCCCAGCTCGGCGGCGCAGACAACCTGCGGAAGATAGCTGCTGGCGAGCTCCTTCTGCCCGCGAGCAAGCGCGGTAACGCAGCGCAACAGTGCCAGCATCGTCTGCATACGCTCGGAAGCAAAGAGATTCTGCCGCTCGCGATAGGAGAACGGCACGTTTTTCTTAACGAGGAAGGGGATAAGCGAGCGCAAGGCGGCGTGTTTGGCAGAGATGACTGCAATTCCTTCATTGGGATCTTCGCATTCATCGAGATAGTGATTAACAAGCCGCTGCTTAATGCTCGCGGCGACAGCGGCGTATTCCTCGGCTTTGCCGGCGTAGACGTTCTCGCTAAAGCCGACCTGATCACCCTGAGGCTTAAAGGCTTCGATTGACTTATTCGAGCTGGCGTCGAGGCGATATTCAATTTGCCGTGCGATGGCTTGACCGAACTCAACGATGGCGGGCGTGGAGCGATAGTTGGTCTTGAGCACGATGCTCCGGGGCGAAAACTCGGCCGCAAACTGGTTGGCACATTCGATCGTGGCGCCCTGAAAACGCATGATGGCCTGATCGTCATCGCCAACGGCCATGATATTGGGCGCATCAACGCCGTCGCAGAGCAGCTCGATGATGCGCATCTGGGCACCATTGGTGTCCTGGAACTCGTCAACTTGGATATAGGTATAGGTGTCCTGGAGCACTTGGCGCAACGCGTCATTGTGTTCGACGGCGTCAACAAAATCGCCGATCATATCGTCGTAATCGTAGAGATGGTGCTGGTCGAGCTCGCTCTGGTAGCGACGCGCGACGTCGCAAGCGGTCTTAAGTCGCTCACTCTGCTTGGCAATCTTAAACGTGCGCCCCTGAGAGTTGCTGCCTCCAAAGAAGGCATCGCGCACCTCGGTGTATCCCGAGGATTTGCCTTTCTCATCGATGAGCTCGGTGCGGCGAACGGTATCGCGCAGCGCAAGGATATAGGGCACATACGTGCCGGCAGGACAGTCGATCGGGCGGGTGAGCGCTGTGGGCGCCATGGCGCAGACACGCTCGACCTCCTCCTCAAAGCGTTCTGCCAACGCGGCGCTTGCCCTTTCGCAGGCGAGCGTAAGCAGCTCGGAATGCTCGGTGAGCCAGGCAGCGGCGTCGATATTCTGCTGCGCGATGGCGCCCAGCGTGTCGTAGTCCAGGCCACTGCGTTTGATCTTGGAGACAAAGCCAATCATCTTGCCGATGTTTTGCGCGGGCATATCGGGCGACCCTCCGCCCAAGGGCGACCCAAAGGGCAGCGATTTGAGCAGCCGATCAAAAATCTCTTGCTGGTGCAGGCTGGTAACAAGCGTGTCGGTCGAAGGGCGCATGAAGTACTCGGGAAAGCGCGACCTGATGCTGCTTGCAAATCCGTGGAACGTGCTGACTTCGATGCCGTAGGCGTCGCGCCCGATGAGCTCAATCAGGCGTTTACGCATGGCCTCCGCGCCCGCCTCGGTATAGGTGAGGCAGAGGATGTTGTGCGGGGCGACATCGCACTTGGCCAGGATGTTCGCCGCTCGCAGGCTCAGTAGCTGCGTCTTGCCGGTGCCGGGGCCGGCAATGACGAGCAGCGGACCATCTAGGCATTCGACGGCCTCGCGCTGTTCGGGATTCAGGCGCTCGAACGATACGTTAAATTTGGGGGTCATGTTCATGGCAGTATTACCTGTCTTCCTGGTAGAGCGCACGCGTGCTATCGAGATAGTCGAGATACGTATCGATGGCGCTCTGGGGCTGAACGATCTTAATGAACGTGCTGAGTTGCAGCAGCCAGCCAAAGAACTGCGGCGACAGCGGGGCTTTGACGGTAGCCAACAGGCGCCCATCCTGGTTCTCAAACACAACGGCGTCGAGCCCGAACTTGTCGATGAGCGGGTTCATCGCACGGTCATCGAGTTCCAGCACCACAGTGGTCTTGTCCGCCGCATACACGCCAAATGATGGCGAGACGTGATCTTCGAGGACATAGCCTGCGATACGCGGATCTTTGGTCGCGGACTCTTCGGACACCGTAACATCGAGCATGCGATCGACGCGGTAGGGCGTGAACGGCTGATGGCCTGATCCAGCATTGGCCCATTTATCTCGAAACCCGATCATGTAATAGAGTTCGTCGGAGTAGATAAGGCGCACGGGTGTGAGCTCGTAGGTCTTTCCGTCATGGTTGAAGGCCTTTTGCTTGGCGGTGTTGTAGTGGAAGTAGCGGAAGCGGATCTTGCGCTTTTCGCGCATGGCTTGCTGGATAAGGTCGATATTGTGCAGAGCATCGGAGTTTTGCATCTTCACGCGCGAAGGCACGTCGACACGCTTGTGCATTAGCTCGCGTTCGCCCAGGCTGGCGAGGCTCTGCAGCTTGCCGAGGAGGTGGTCGGTCAACTCATCGGTCAAAAACGGCGAACTCTGCACGGCGTCAACAAGCATGATGAGTTCTTGCAGTTCGAGCGGGCGTGAGACCAGCGCCCATTCCTTGCCACCGCGCTGGTTGATGTTGAGCCCAAAGTCGCGAAGCGTTTGTAGGTCGCGATAGATGGCCTTGCGTTCGGCCTCGAGATCGTGATAGGCGAGCTCCTCGATGATCTGCTGCGTCGTGAGCCCGTGCGTGCTGTCGGTCTTTTCCATCAAGGTTTTAAGCAGGAACAGAAGCCTGAGCTTTTGATTTGGCCTGTTCGCCACGTTGTCTCCTTTCGCCGGCATCGTACCAACCGGAGATTTAAAACAAGACCCGTTATTGGGACTCATTGTAGCCCGCGCGACCGTAGTATTCGCAGCAATAAGAGCCCGAATAGGGCGAAAGGTGGTTAAACGGAGATCGGCGGTTTGGCTGGTTGGTGTGACATGCGCTCTATTGGCTTGGGGTCGATTCCGGTTTACAAGGATCAGAACAGGAGAAATGCGATGGTAGACATCAAAGTCTTTGCCGAGAATCTTGAGGATTCAACCAAGGAGCAGATCGAGGAGATTTCCAGCTGCCCGGCGTTTGAAGGCGCCAAGATCCGCATCATGCCCGATTCCCATAAGGGCAAGGGCTGCGTGATTGGCTTTACGGCAAACTTGGGCGACAAGGTGATTCCCAACCTGGTGGGGGTTGACATCGGATGCGGGATGTACTGTGTGCCGCTTGCGGAGACCATTGCGCGCGACGACCTCATTCAGTTCAATCGCGATGTGAAGCGCGCGGTGCCCACGGGCTTTAGCCTTCATCGCGATCCTGCCTGCGCACTCGCGGACTTTGACATGGAGTCGCGTGATTGGTTGCAGGATAAACGCAAGGTTGAGCGCTCCATGGGCACGCTGGGCGGCGGCAACCACTTCATTGAACTCGACGAGGACGAGGATGGGTGCCAATATCTGGTCGTGCACACCGGCTCGCGCTCCATGGGCAAACAGACGGCGGAGCACCATCAGGCGCTGGCGCAGAAGACGTGCATGGCAGATATCCCCGACGAGCTTAAGTATCTCGTGGGAGATCTTTCTGCCGAGTATCTCGTCGATATGCATAACTGCCAACGCTTCTCGAATCAGAACCGCAAGGCGATTGTCGCACAGATTGTTGAGCGTACGGGAATTCGACTCGACGGAGACGGCTTTACCACCATGCACAACTACATCTCGGAAGGCGGCATGATTCGCAAGGGCGCCATTAGCGCTCATACGGGCGAGATGGTGCTGATTCCGTTCAACATGCGCGACGGTGCCGTTATTGCGCGCGGCAAGGGAAACGAGGACTGGAACTGCTCGGCGCCGCATGGGACGGGTCGTGCGATGAGCCGCACCAAAGCGTTCCAAACGCTCGATACCAGGTCGTTCGTTAACGAGATGCGCGATGCCGGCATCTACTGTCCGAGCGCATGCGAGATGACGCTCGATGAGTCGCCCGAAGCGTATAAGCCTGCGGATGATGTACTGAGACTCATGGACCCGACGGTCGAAGTTATTCACCGACTCAAGCCGATTTGGAATTTCAAGGCTACTGGTAAGCGCGGTAGGCGTTAGGAGGGTTGCGATGACGCTAAAGATGAACACTGAGGGCGATCGAATCGGGTGTACTGTAAGCATGGGCGAGATGATGGACTTGCCAGGCGTTATGCCACCGACATATGCGAACCAGCGTGGTTTGATTCGTAAAGAACGGGGCGATGACGGCTTTGACATAAGCCGTTTCCATGATCGACTGACTTCCGGGCTCGATCGGGGTATGGAGACGTCAGTGTTTGAAGCCCCGCGAGTGTTGAAGACCGGTATGCCGGTCGATGCTGCCCTGGGTGGCGGCATTGGGCTGGGCAAGCTCAGCGTGATTGGCGGCGCGCATGAAGATGTCTCGAACGCGCTGGTGTATGCGGCCTTGCGCCTGAGTGAACAACGCGCCGTGCTCTACATGCCGATTCGGGAGCGTGAAGAGGATGCGATCGCCCGGCTTATTCGTGCCGAGATGGATGACAAGCTGTCAGAGGATCCTGAGGAACAACAGGTTGAGACAATCCGTGCAACGATGCGCCTCAAGCAGCGCAACTTGGGGATCTTTGCCGAAGACAACATGACCATAGACCTTTTAACGAGTTGGCTGCTCGGCGACCAGACGTGGAACAGAGCAGTACTAGAGAACATCGTGGTCGTAATCGATGGACTCGAAATGCTCGACGACAACCGCCCGATAAACGCTGTCCTACGCGACCTGCGCAACATGCTCAGCCCGACGGCGGCGATCTTAGCAGGCTGCTTTGCGGTGGAGGGCCGAGACAATGACGCGGTATTCGCGGAGGCCCACTGCAATGCGGACGCCTTGGTCCGCATGAGCCCCGATGGCGCGGAACCATTCTGCATGCGAGTTTTCGGCTGAGGCCGCAGCCGATAACGACAGTCCGGCCCGTGGTGCGCCCGCGCCGCGGGCCGACTATTTAGCGAAGGGCGTCTGCTGAACAGCCAGATGCCCCCGCATTTTCTTTATGCCTGCCTCGGCTTTTGACTCGATGGTTAATCATCGTCAGTGTTCGTAAGAGGAAAGCCATGGCCACGATGCCGCCTCCGTTTTCTAAGGATAGCGTCTGACCTATAGCTTGAGAGACATGGCGGTCTTAGTGAGGAGGTCTCTCTTCTAGAACCGTTCTTTTTATAGAAAGACCACTGCGTTGAGAAATTCGACCATTGGCGTAAGGAATGGTCGTTAATGAGACTTGGCATACTAGCATTGTTCTGAGGTAACAGTTGAGACGATTAGATATCAGAAGGAGAAATGTAATGAGCTGGAAAAACGTCAAAATTGATAAGGAAAAACTGATGGATGTTAAAGGGCGTCCTGTTCAATCCGCCGGGCTTTCTCTAATTTTCCAGCACCAAATGTTTGATGTTGATTTAAATGGCCTTCCAGTTTTCACGGACAAGAACATTGCGTTGCTGAACTTGCTGATCAACAACGATGTGTCATATGCCGGGGTAATAGAAAGTGATTACGGAAAAGAGATGGCCAGCATCTTTAAGGGAATGTTTGATGCAGATTCATGGAGTACCCGGCAAACGAACATAAGACGTGCGGTTTATCGCGTCAACAGAGATAATTCGACCAGTTTGCCGACACTGTCCAACAGCGACAAAAACGATTCAGCTGGAAAACCGACTCAGGCTGAACTTATTAAGTTGCTTGGTATTTCAGCGGGGATGCGTGTCGATGGAAAAACAATAGAGGAGGTAAAAGCTGAAGCAAAAAAAGATGGCAAGAAGAATGGCGGTGGCAAGAAGAATGCCGAGAACGAGAAGATTCTAACTGGGGGGTCTCTTCTTACCGCGGTGGCAATAATGGAGATGATTGCCTCTGGCGATGATTCCCATGGCAATGACAATGCGTTTCGCGAGGCACTTCTTGCAGGCCAATCAGATTTAGTTTATAAGATTGCTCACGCCGCTGAGGTCGCGGTCAACGATGTATTGGGACGGGAGTCTCTACAGGCAACGGCTTCTAAGCTAGGGAAAAAAGAGGTCGCTAAAAACAATTATTCCTTTGCGACCAAATTCTGCCATCATGCATGCAGAGGAATAAGTGGCGGAGCTGGTAAATACTGTATTTACGATTCGGTTGTCCACGATTTTCTTCCTTATTACGCGTGCGAGTATATAGAAGCAGATACCCTTGGCAGAATTTGTGGGTTCAAACCGGAGCACACAACGTTTAATGAACGATATAAGAAAGTATATGAGCAAATTGACGCATGGAAGAAGCTCTCGGCTCAAGAGGCTTCTGAAAAAGGTGAAGGCTATGGGTACGAGAACTATCGCAATCTGTACGATGCGACTCTCGATGGCATCAATAGATGGAGAGACGCATGGAGGCTTTGCCCAAACAGTCAAGGCAATGTAATTGATCATCAGCTGAATGATGATCAATACGAGAAGTTGGATTACTGCAGTTTCGATCGCTTTGTCTGGTATTTCTTTAAAAATCAATGGCGCAAGGAAAAGGCAAAAGGACTGTTAAAGAAATGGAAAAAGCTGCCTTGTAATATGTAGCTATGAGTTCGAATGGCTCCAGACAGTTTTCCAGAGCTGCGCCTTTTTCGGCGCAGCTTTTTTCTCTAAAACTATGGAGCACCTGCTGTCTTTGAAGTTGCGCTCACAGCAGACGTCATCGAGCGCGATGCCGATATATATCCAGCCAAATAGGCTCTTCCTCTTTGTTGTCGGCGCACTCTTCTAGTAAGTCGTCTATCTGCTCCAGTTCGATCGCTTGCAGGGTCGCGTATTCTTCCGGCAAAGGGTGCGTTACTTTCTTCGCTCTGAACACAGGCGACAGCATCAAGTTCGTATGTGCCCATCCGGCAAAACAGCTGCCGTAGGGGATAGAGCCGCAGCCAATCTGCCCATCGCCATCTGGATACAGGCAGTCCAATTTCGAGTTTGCCACCATGCAATAACAAGGTCCTGGCGCCCATGGCCTGCAGTCAATCTCGAGAATGTCGCCCTTTTTGTACGGTGTGGGCAGGTCGATGTACGCCCCTTTAAACCATGGCCCAAAGATTTCACCCACAATGCAATCGCGCGCCTCGCCACATTCGCCTTCTTCCTCTCTGCAGATGTACTGGATTTCGCCGGAGGCGTTTGCGTAGTAAGCGTAGTCTGGCTGTAGAAAGCCGTCGTATGGATATGAACAGCTCGGGTCGTTGGCAAGGTTGAACAGCTCAATCATCCAGTATGAGGACGATAAATCTGTCATGCCGCCCCACTTGTCTGCGTATGTCTTCATTGCCGCAAGGGCGGCCTGCCACGATGCCACGGGGAAGGGGCCATGCGTGATAGCGGATCCCACTTCGCTATCGATGAAGCTAATTTCGCTGATAAGCAGCACTTTCTTGTTTCCGTCGACGGCCTTTAGCGCGTCCAAGCAGCCATCGATGTAGTCGATACAATCTTCTGGATCGTACCAATGAAAGGTGTTGTCTGACGAGTTGCGCTCAGCAGCAAGCAGTCTGCTGAGCATCTTCCGTTTGCGGTTGATTTCTATCGGCGCGCTACCGATGATGTGCGCGTGCTGATCACTGCTCAGTAGCTGTGGATTATGCAGCAAATGCTCTCGCAGCTCCGGAGAGTCGATCAAGTTGATTATTTCTTCGTGCATGATGGCCTCCGGGTTGCCGGTGTGGCTTCTCGTAGATTCGGACATGGTGGCCTTCATTCAAATAGCTGCGGATACTTTTCCTTGAGCGGCGCCTGATCCAGACGTAGCTCTTCTAGGTTGCGCCGGGCCTTGGATTCCATCCTTATGGTGTCGATAAACGCCATGAGTGAATCAACATACAGGTCACCGCGCAGGTAGGCCTGGGCGGCGATTAAAATTCGCTGCTCGTCTTCGAGTGGTTTGCGATAGTACTCAAGATTCAGGTAGAGCGGGTCTGGCTCGCCGATGTAGAGGGGAAACGTCTCGTTGTAGGTAATCGAGCAACCAGTAGCACGCATGTTGCTGATATCCCCTGCGCGGCGATGGTGCTCGAGGCGCTGCTGCGCATGATCAAGCCATTCGTCAGAACGGTCTGCCTGCCGAAGCTCTGCCTCAAGCTGTGTCCGGTCCCACGTGGGCAGATCGAGCAACGTGAACGGCTCACGGGCACTGCCTTGCAGCGTCCAGACGATATCGCCGGTGTGGAACGGCGTGGGGATATCGACCCAGATGAACTCGAATGCGATCTCCCAATCGTTCTCAACGGGACCGGCCGAAGGGCAATAAACGGAAAGGGCCTCACCTTTGCCGTTCACCATGAGCCAATCTTCCCGGCGATGAGCTTCATCGATGTCGAGCGGGCATCGCGTGATACGCACGCGCACCTCCGGACGGCTCGCCAGCTCATTGTCGCAGCGCAGCGCCTCGGTGCATTTTTCATAGCAACTGAAAGGTCCACCAAAGGCCCCGCAAAGTTGCCCGTCGGGCACAATCTCCTCTTCATACTGATAAACGTAGCCCGTCCCGCTCGTAAACGCATCGACGCACCGCTCGTTGTAATCGACTGTCCAACGCAAAAAAGCATGGAAATCGGAGATGGCCGGCCTTCCGAGACCGGCATAAGTAGCTTCCAACGAACAATTGGGCATGGTTCGGGCAATCTCCTGCCAGGCATCGCATTTCCGCTCGAGCGTGGCGGTCTTCGAAAACCAAACCAGATAGGCGGCCTCAATGGTGCTGGGCTGGAAGTCGATGCTGCGCAGGTGCTCCCGAATGTCCCGGGAGTCGACGAAATTAAAGATGTCCATGGCAACCTCCAATTCGATCATTGCCATTAGCATCTGCCAGAGGTTGTGATTTGTGGTCCCATTAACGGGTCTGATATGAATCTCTCGTCAAACATACTTTTGGAAACGCCACTGGTGCATGGGTGGCTACGTGTTGAAAGGACTGCCATGCAAAAGATGATGCTGGATCTTGTGACGAATAGCGCCGGTATGGCGGAGGCCTGGGAGGACGCCTTTAGGGGTTGCAAAGGCATTGCGATGCATTGCTGTGATTTTAAGGCGTTTGTCGAACAGCAGCCTGAAATCGATGCCGTCGTATCGCCGGCGAACTCATATGGCTTGATGGATGGCAATTACGACCTAGCGATAACCGATAAGTATGGACCGGAGCTTGCCGAACGAGTGCGAACGGTTATTCAGGATCAGTTTTACGGAGAGCAGCCAGTTGGTACGAGCTTTTCTGTCCCGATTCCCGGGCATGAGAACATTCTGCTCATACACACTCCGACCATGCGGGTCCCCGGTCCCATCGTTGACCCCTTGGTCGTCTATCAATGTATGAGGACATCGCTTATAGAGGCGATGCGAACTTCGCGACAGCGAATCGTGGTTCCTGCGTTTGGCGGAGCGTGCGGATTACTTCCGTTCAAGAAAATAGCCATGCTCATGTGGGAGGCCTATCTTCGAATCGTCGAACCTCCCGCAGAAATCACCTGGGAGTATGCGTGGTCGCGCAATTTGGAGGAATGGTACCGCTGATGTGCCGATGAACAGCGCATCGAAGCGTAACAGAAGGGGTCGCCGCCGCTAGGGCGTCGACCCCTTAATCCTAGCAACTGGTACTATCTCCCTTTAGCAAAGGGTCTATCGTCGCATCGAACAGCTCCGGGTAGCGGTCCTTGAGCCAGCTGTCTGCGTCCTCGAAGCCGCGGGCCTTTTTCTCCGCCAGCGCCTGTAGCTCGCATGCGCTGGCCATCGCGGTGAGCGAGTCAACCGCCAGGTCGCCTTTGACATACGCCCTGACGCCGTAGAGGATTCGCTCTGCCGGCTTGAGCGGCTCGCGATAATAGTCAATGTCCAAAAGAAAGCCTTCAGGCTCCCCAATGTAGAAGGGGAAATGCAGGGCGGAAGAGACCTGACACCCGTAGGTGTACATGTCGCTGGTGTCGCCATCATATCGGTGCCAGCGCAATAGCTTGTCTGCCTTTTCAACGAGGCGGTCTTTGTAGACGGAAGAGACAAGTTCTTTGTCGACTCGTGTGGACCCCCAGGTTTGCAGGTCAAACAGCACCATCGGCTCGTCGGGGCGTTGGAGGTTGCAGACGATGTCTCCGGCATGAAAAGGCGTCGGGATATCAAAGCACATATCCTCAAAATCGCTTGCGGTGCCCTCCTCGTCCCACTCACCCTCGAACCGGTAGTCGCAGGACATTACTTCGCCGTTTGCATTAAGCACGACCATGTCATCGACATAGTGGTCTTCAGTCGGATCGATGGGGCGGCGAGTGATTTTGATCGCCTTGGGATTGTCGCCTCCGAATTCTCTCCAGATGGCATCGAAACACTTTTGATAGCTGCTATAAGGTCCATAAAGACAGCGGTCCTGATCGCGCCGGTCCCACGAGTAGTCCTCAAAGAAATACAGGCTTTGACCGTCCGTCCTTTTAAAGTGTGCGAGCTTTCTTTGCTCCTGCTTGATGACATTGCGCAGAAAGGCATGGAAGTCCGGGATGTTGACCGTGTCGTTCTTGCGGCTCATGGTGCAATTGGGCATATTATCGATGACCTTTTGCCAGCCTTCGAGCTTTTGCTGTAGCGTTGCTTTGCGCGAGCGGTCGACGATGAAAGCCGCTACGGGTGTGGTGAGCTCGTAGTTGATTCGTTGAAGATGCTCCTTAATGCTGCGCGAGTCCAAAAACTCAAAGATGTCCGGACGAATATCTAGCTCACTTTGACTGGTGGACTTGCGGTGCGGCTGCAGGCAATCGTGCCCGACCGAGCCTTCGGACCATTGCTTGCCGTAGTTGGGGTCGTCGTGCAGCTTCTGCGAAAGTTCGAGCATAAAAGCGCAGTCGTCCGGCAACTCGCCGGTGTAGCGTTCGGCGGTGTAGAGGGCAGAGGGGATGAAGGGGTCCAAGAGGCTGTCGCTATAGGTGCCGGATGAAAGCGAACCCTCCTTAACGCCGTGATCTCTGCTAGGCCCTGCGCACCAGATTTGTCCACGGAGCGTGTGCTCGTAGTCGTTTTCGAGCACAATGGCAAAGCGAGGCCCGTGGTCGAAGGGGCGGCCGTCGATTTTGAGGATGTCGCCCGGTACCCACGGCGTGTAGATAGGCTTGTTGTTCGCGCAGAACCGCCTGCTATCGTTTCGCCAGACGCTTTCGACATGCGATTTGCGAGCGCGGTGATTGCGCAGATCGCGGAGGAATATGAGCTCGCCGTCCTTGGTTGCCGCAAGCGACAGAGAGGGCTGCGCCGTTTGATGCTCGTGCAGGTCTTCCGAGGTGTAGAGATTAATCTTCCAGTACGATTCGGACCAGTCGTCGTCAGGATACTCTTCGATGTAGCGCTTCATGAGCGTTTGCGCGGCTTCCCAGGATGCGGTGGGGAAGGGGTCGTCAAGGGCGTCGGCGTCACGCTCCTCCTCGTTGTAGAACATGACGTATAGCAGGAGGATTCCACGGTCGCGCTCGACGTTGTTGAGCATGTCGAGCGCGCTGTTGAGCTGGGCGAGATGGGAGTCGATATCTCCGAGCAGCTCCGGCGAAACCTCCTTGTGAAGCTGCTCGAGCATGATGCGTTTTTCGCCAAGCGTCTTCAGCGAGCCGGCGATGATCGGCGCTGGCCAGTATAGGTATTTACGCATGTGGTCTCGCAGCTCTTGGCTTTTGATGCAGCTGAGGACGAGGTCTTTGCCGGCATCGGTGATGCCATCGCTTGCCTGATTGTTCATGTCGGCCTCCTTATCAATCGTTACCGGCATGATGCAACGGGTGCGGCGATTGCTGGTCCCATTAACGGGACCAGGAGAGAATGGATGTGACAAAGGGACAGTCCCTCTGCCACATTCCAAATATTGCCTTTACGTGTTGATGCACACGGTGTGCAATAATACTCGCACTGTGCAATAGCGCACAGGATGAGTAACAAGGAGGACGCTTGTCCCAGCTCGAGAAATGTGATCGCCGGTCCCTTCGCTCGCAGCGTGCCCTTCGCCAGGCACTTGCTAGCGAGCTTGCCGAAAGCGGCGACCTTTCGCGCATTAATGTTGCGTCGCTCACCGAGCGCGCTGGCCTTACGCGTCGCACGTTCTATTCGCACTACCGCGATATTCCCGACTTTATCAATCAAATCGAGGACGGTTTGCTGGCCGAGATTCGTGAGCGCATTGAGCTCATCACTGCAGCTCAGCTGCCCGATCTCTATCACAACATCGATGAGCTCGAGCCGGCGCCCGGTTCGGTTGAGCTGCTGCGTTATCTTGCGGCCAACCGCGACTTAATCGGTGCGCTGCTGGGTCCGGGCGGCGACCAGGCCTTCATTAAAAGGATTATCGACACCGCACGTGAGGCCGTGGCGCCGCGTGCGCAGACGGGCATTTTGGGCCTGGCGCTGGGCACGTTCTTTGACTACTACGTCACCTACGTCGTGAGTGCCGAGGTCGGCATGATTCAGCGCTGGTTTGAACGTGACCTTTCCGAATCGCCCGAGACCATGGCGCGCATCATGACGGTTATCGCCTTTGTGCGCCCCGGCGACCTGTATGGCCAACCCATCGATATCAACGTGCCGGAATACGGCATGAAGTTATTGAACCTGCAGCTCGAGGACGCGGCCGACACCGCCGCAACCGTCAAGTCCAACAACTAAGAGGAGAAACAGATGAGCAAACTCGTCGAGGGCATTAAGGACCGTGTGGTCGCTGCCGCACGCGAGGCCGCGCCCGCCGTGGTAGACGTTGCGCAGAAGGCTGCGACCGCGGCTGCCGAGATAGTCACTGAGAAAGTCGCCGAGGCTAAGAATGCGGCAGGGGAGACGTCCGTCGCTAGCGAGCCCGCCACCGCCGCTGAGCCTGTAACCGCCGCCCAAGCCCCCGAAGGCGCGATCTTCAACCCCGACAACGCCCACGGCAACCTGCACCTGGGCATCGACGTGGGCTCCACTACCGTCAAGCTCGCCGTGCTCAACGACGACAACCAGATCGTCTACGCCAAGTACCAGCGCCACCACACCGACGTCCGCGCCTGTGCCCGCGACCTGTTCGAGGGCGCTGCGACCGTGCTGCCGACGGCCCAGATGACCTGCGCCATTACCGGTTCGGGTGGTCTGCTGCTCTCCCAATGGCTCGACCTGGAGTTTGTCCAAGAGGTCATCGCCAGCAAGCGTGCCGTCGAGACCCTCATCCCCGCTACCGACGTCGCCATCGAGCTTGGCGGCGAGGACGCCAAGATCATCTACTTTGACAACGGCATCGAGCAGCGCATGAACGGCACCTGCGCCGGCGGTACGGGCGCCTTCATCGACCAGATGGCAACCCTGCTGCACACCGACGCGAGCGGCCTCAACGAGCTCGCGGCCAACGCCACCACCATCTATCCCATTGCCAGCCGCTGCGGCGTCTTTGCCAAGACCGACGTGCAGCCGCTGCTCAACGAAGGCGCCCGTCCCGAGGACGTCGCCGCTTCCATCTTCCAGGCCGTCGTGACTCAGACCATCTCGGGCCTGGCGTGCGGCCGTCCCATCCGCGGTAACGTCGCCTTCTTGGGCGGCCCGCTGCAGTATCTCTCCGAGCTGCGCCATCGCTTCTACCTCACGCTCAACCTGGACGAGGAGCACCGCATTGTGCCCCAAAACGCTCACCTGTTTGTGGCGAGCGGCGCCGCCATGGCGCATGAGTCCAACAAGCTCAGCACGTTCCCGCAGCTCATCGAGGCCATCGATAGCCTCGGCGACACGCAGGGTGCCGAGGTCGAGCGCCTGGATCCGCTCTTTGCCAGCGACGATGATTTTGCCGAGTTCAAGGGTCGCCACGACACTGAGGTCGTCCCCAAGGGCAAGCTCGACGGCTACACCGGCCGCGTGTTCATCGGCATCGACGCCGGCTCAACCACCATGAAGGCCGCGCTCGTGGGCGAGGACGGCCAGCTGTTGCACACCTGGTACGGCAACAACAACGGCGACATCCTGGGCACGGCCAAGGTCATCATGGCCGATTTCTACAACCACATCCCCGCCGGCTGCACCATCGGCCACGTGACTACCACGGGCTACGGCGAGGCGCTGCTCATCGAGGCCCTCAAGGCCGACTCCGGCGAGATCGAGACCGTCGCTCACCTGCGCGGCGCCAAGGCGTTCCTGCCCGGCGTCGAGTTCATTCTGGACATCGGCGGTCAGGACATGAAGTGCCTGCGCGTCAAGGACGGCGTTATCGAGCACATCATGCTCAACGAGGCCTGCTCGTCGGGCTGCGGCAGCTTTATCGAGAGTTTCGCCGTGTCTATGAACATGGACGTGCGCGCGTTCGCCGATGCCGCCATCCATGCCAAGGCCCCCGTCGACCTGGGCAGCCGCTGCACGGTCTTTATGAACTCGCGCGTTAAGCAGGCGCAAAAGGAAGGCGCCACGGTGGGCGATATCGCGGCCGGCCTGTCCTATTCCGTCATCAAGAACGCCTTGTTCAAGGTCATTAAGCTGCGCGATCCCAAGGAGATCGGCAGTCAGGTGATCGTCCAGGGCGGCACCTTTATGTCCGACGCCACGCTGCGTGCATTTGAGCAGCTCACCGGTGTTCACGCCGTGCGTCCCGACATTGCCGGCTGCATGGGCGCCTATGGTGCGGCCCTGCTCGCCCGCGATCGCGCCGGCGCCGACGGCACCTCTACCATCCTTTCGGCCGAGGACATCGCGCACCTCACTGTGACGCAAAAGCACGTCCGCTGCGGCCGCTGCTCCAACAACTGCCAGCTCACCGTCAACGACTTTGGCGGCGGTAGGCGCTTTATCACCGGCAACCGCTGCGAAAAGGGCGCCGGCCACAAAAAGCAGAAGACCGAGGCTCCCAACCTCTTCAAAAAGAAAAACGAGCTGCTCTTTGGCCGCGAGGTCCTGAGTCCCGACGAGGCCCCGCGCGGTACCGTCGGTATCCCGCGCGCGCTCAACATGTACGAGAACTACCCCTTCTGGCATGCGTTCTTTACGCGCCTGGGCTTTAGCGTGCAGCTGTCCGACCAGTCGAGCAAGAAGACCTACCAAGCGGGCATCGAGTCCATGCCGTCCGAGAGCGTGTGCTATCCGGCCAAGATGAGCCACGGTCATGTGATGAACCTTATCGACCGCGATGTCGACTTTATCTGGATGCCGTGCGTGCGCTGGGAGCGCAAAGAGGACCCGACGGCTGGTAACTGCTACAACTGCCCCATCGTCATGAGTTACCCCACGGCGCTGGCGCTCAACATCGACGAGATCCGTGAACAGAACATCGAGTTCCTGTATCCGTTTGTGCCCTATCACGATAAGACCGAGCTCAAGCGCCGCTTGTACCAGGTGCTCGCCGTCGACCGCGTGGCCGACGCCGAGGCCGGTCGCGGTCGCGTGCGCGGACCCAAGATCACCCGCTCCGAGATCGATGCCGCCGTCAATGCCGCCTATGAGGCCGATGCGCGTTTTCATGAGGACATCCAGACCATGGGCGAGGAGGCCCTTAAGTGGGTCGAGGACCACGGCGGCCACGGCATTGTGCTCGCCGGCCGTCCCTACCACAACGACCCCGAGATCAACCACGCCCTGCCCGAGCTTATTTCGAGCTTTGGCTTTGCGGTCTTTACCGAGGATTCGCTCGCGCACCTGGTGAAGCCCGAGCGCCCGATCCGCGTCGTTGACCAGTGGATGTACCACTCGCGCCTCTACGCCGTGGCCCGCTTTGTGACCATGCGCAACGATCTGGACTTGATCCAGCTCAATTCCTTCGGCTGCGGCCTGGATGCCCTGACCACCGATCAGGTGCAGGAGATTCTGGAGGCCAGCGGCAAGATTTACACCGTGCTCAAGATCGACGAGGTGTCCAACCTGGGCGCCGCGCGCATCCGAATCCGCTCGCTCATGGCGGCGCTCAAGGACCAGGAGGCCGAGCGTCTGGCCGAGGCAACCGCTGCGGGTGAGGCCTACGAGCAGGGCGATGCCGCGCCGGTGGCACCCTCCACGGATGCCCCCGCGTTCGCGAGCCGCAAGTACGCGTTCGAAGCGCAGCGCGAGAGCGCCTCGACCGCATGGCCCAAGGTGCCCTTTACCGAGCAGATGCGCGACGAGGGCTACACCATCCTGTGCCCGCAGATGGCGCCAATCCACTTTGACCTGGTCAAAGAGGTGTTCCGTGGTGCCGGCTACAACCTGGAGCTGCTGCCCTCGACCGATCACGACGCCGTCGAGGCCGGCCTGCGCTACGTAAACAACGACATTTGCTACCCGTCCATTTTGGTGACCGGTCAGATTATGGAGGCCATCGAGAGCGGCCGATACGACCTGTCCAAGACCGCCGTAGTCATCAGCCAGACCGGCGGCGGCTGCCGTGCCACCAACTACATCGCGCTCATCCGCAAGGCCCTGCGCGAGAGCGGCCACCCCGAGATCCCGGTGATCTCGCTTTCGGCCGTGGCGCTGGGCGAGGACAACCCCGGCTTCAAGATTACGCCGGCGCTGCTTAAGCAGGCTGTGTACGCGGTGCTCTTTGGCGACGTGATGATGCAGATGCTCTACCGCTGCCGCCCGTACGAGGCCACGCCCGGTGCCGCCAACGCGCTCTACGAGGAGTACATGGCGCGCGCCCGCAAGCTCGCGCCCAAGTTCAACAGGCATAACTACACCAAGCTTGCTCGCGAGGCCATCCGCGCGTTCGACACTATGCCGCTCGTGGGCGAGGGCACCAAGCCGCGCGTAGGCGTGGTCGGCGAGATCCTGGTCAAGTTCCACCCCACGGCCAACAACCACGTGGTCGATGTCATCGAGCGCGAGGGTTGCGAGGCCGTGGTGCCGGGCCTGCTCGACTTCTTCCTGTACTCCATGAGCAACGCCGAGCTGCAGAAGGACGAGCTGGGAAGCTCTGCTACCACGCGCGCGGGCATGCAGGCGCTTATCAAGCTCGTGGACTGGATGCGTACGCCGGTGGAGGAGATGCTCGAAAAGTCCCGACGCTTTGAGGCGCCCGAGCGCATCGGCACCATGGCCGACAAGGCCCGTACGGTGCTTTCGGTGTGCAACAACATGGGCGAGGGCTGGCTGCTCACGGCCGAGATGCTCGACCTCATCGACCATGGCGCGCCCAACATCATCTGCACGCAGCCCTTCGCGTGCCTGCCCAACCACGTGGTGGGCAAGGCCGTGATCAAGGAGCTGCGCCGCCAGCACCCCGAGAGCAACATCGTCGCGGTTGACTACGACCCCGGTGCATCCGAGGTCAACCAGCTCAACCGCATCAAGCTCATGATCAGCGTGGCCAAGGAAAACATGCGCGCCGGCAAGGGCTTTAAGCTCGAGAAGGTGGCGCCGCTCGCGATGGACGAGGTCACCGGCCAGATGCGTGCCCACGACGGCTGCGCGAACTGCGGACCGGCCAGCGAGGAGGCCGTGGCATCGGTCGCTGAGCGCCTGGGACGCGGCATTAAGAAGTAAACGGCCCGCTTTGGGCTGGATATGAGACAAACGGGTGGCAGCCGTGCCGGCTACCACCCGTTTTTGCTGGACATATGTTGCGTAAATGGGCTTGTTAACGCCTTCAGCGGACTCGGATTTCGGAAGTGCGGGGAAAAACGCGAACCTCCCGAGCACACTCCTCTTTTGGGCTCTCGTTACCTGCGGTTTTGTTGCTAGAATAGTCGGTCTGGTCGATGAAACTCATTTTTTCACCGCACTTCCGAAAACGACGTCTCGGTGGTACAAAAAATCGCCCTCGGAGCCCTAAGTTAATGAACAGGTGTAGCCGTTCACCGCGTAAAAGCGTCCGTTTGTAGAACCAGCCCCCGGATCGTAGCCTCCATACGGTTGAATAAAAACACATCTATGGAATTACGTAAGAGAGGACCGTTTCATGAGCTACAAGACCGTTTGCGTTGCCGGCGGCGGCGTGCTGGGAAGCCAGATTGCCTTTCAGGCTGCCTACTGCGGCTTTGATGTAACGATTTGGCTGCGCAGCGAGGGCAGCATCGGCCGCACCCAGCCCAAGATCGATCATGTGCGCGAGGAGTACATCGCTGCTATCGAGGGCATGGCGGACGGCACGGGCGAGTGGTGCGCCGGTATCGCCGATAGCGACCAGACCTTCGACAGGGAGGCGGCACTCGCCGCCGTTGAGCGCGCCTACTCCACACTCAAGCTGGAGCTCGATCTTGCCGAGGCCGTGGCCGACGCCGACCTGGTCATCGAGTCTATGGCAGAGGACACCCAGGCAAAGATCGACTTCTACAAGAAGCTCGCCCCGGTTCTCCCGCAAAAGACCGTTGTCGTGACAAACTCCTCCACGCTGCTGCCGAGCACCTTTGCCAAGTACACCGGCCGCCCCGAGAAGTACCTATCGCTACACTTTGCCAACTCTATCTGGAAGAACAACATGACCGAGGTCATGGCCCAAAGCCAAACCGACAAGCGCTATTTCGATGAACTCGTCGACTTTGCCAACGGCATCCGCATGCTGGCGCTTCCCGTCAACAAGGAAAAGAACGGCTATCTGCTCAATTCCATGCTGGTGCCATGGCTGCTTTCGGGCCTCGACCTGTATGTCTCGGGCGTGAGCGATCCCAAGAGTATCGACCTCGCATGGACGCGCGGCACCGGCGCTCCCAAGGGCCCGTTCCGCGTATTCGACACCGTGGGCATCCAGACGGCGTACAACATCGTTATGCAGTATCAGAAGGTCCCGGGCCTGGTGAGCCCGCTGCTCAAGAAGATGATGATGCCCTACAACTTTAAGGCTATGGCGTCCGTCCTCAAGAAGATGCTCGACGAAGGCAAGCTGGGCGAAAGCTCGGGCGAGGGCTTCTTCAAGTACTAAAAAATGATCCCTCGGCAACATTGGGAAACGTATCATTTGCAGCGTCATGCGCCGCATGGCCCGTGTGCTATTTCGGCGCATGACGCAAAAGAAACTGATGTGTGGGGATAGAGGGGAAACGGTAATGAATCGGCAAATCGTGCTTAAGCAGGATATCCTCGACGCGCTTTCCGCCGTCGGTATGTGCGCAGGGCAGACGGTTATGGTCCATTGCTCGCTCAGCGCGCTTGGATATGTGTGCGGCGGCGCGCAGCCGGTGATCGAGGCGCTGCTCCAGATGGTGGGCGAGGCCGGTACCATCATGATGCCGACGCAATCATGGAAAAACTTGGACCCCGAGAGTGGTGTCCATTGGCAAGAGCCGCAAGAATGGTGGCAGCTGATTCGCGATAACTGGCCTGTCTATGACAAGCGCATTACGCCCACCAACACGATGGGTGCCGTGGCTGAGATGTTCCGGACGTGGCCGGGCACGTTTCGCAGCGATCACCCAGCGCGTTCAGTGGCGGCAAACGGCCAGCATGCGCAATTCCTGACGGAGAACCACGACCTGAGCAACATCTTTGGCGATGGATCGCCCATCGCGCGTCTGTACGATTTGGACGGCTATGTTCTGCTGGTGGGCGTTGGCTATGACAAGAATACGTCACTGCATTTGGCAGACGCCCGTGCGCAGTACCCCGGCAAGCACGACTGCGTGGAACACAGCGCGATCATGGAAAACGGCCAGCGCGTGTGGAAGGAGTACCGCACACTTTTTGTCGACGGCGAGGACTTCGACGAGATCGGCGCTGCTTTTGAGCGTGAATGCCCGGTGCGTACGGCGCCTCTCGGTAACGGAATGATTCGCTTTATGCGTCAACGCGAGCTTGTCGATTTTGCCGTGGACTGGATTGAGCGGCATCGCGGCTGCCTTGAATAGTTCGGGGGCGGAAGCATTGGGGGTTTACGGTAGTATGCGACAAGATCTGAATAGGTCGAGCAAGAGCTGTGGCGCGCGTTGACGTTTGCCCAATAGTACGCAAAAATGCACCGTTCGCCGATACTCCTCTCGCGAGTGGTTGCCATATGGTTTGATGTTAGAAACACATAGTTGCCGGCGGGCCGCGGGTGACGTTTGCTTTGATATCGGAGGTACCAAGTATGTTTTGCACTCCGTTAAACAAGTATCGGGCTGGTTAACATGAGCCGCCGTGCTATCTCGATAGCCCTCGCAGTGGTTTGCCTTGCTGTGTTCCTAGGCGCTGCAGGGCAGTTTGCTATAAATCGAGAAACATCCTATATGCAGGAATGCGTTTCCGAAGGCTTTGCCATTGACGGTTACTATCGGGATGACAAAACAAGTCTGGAAACTCTGGCCTTTCATGAAGAGGATAACCATCGTTGGCAACTGGTCGACAAAGACGGCAGCTGCGTTGACGGGCAGTTTAAGCGTACGGACGACCCCAATATTTTGGTATTAACGAGGGAAAACGGCGAAAAAATCGGTACGGTCCACGTGGTGTATATTTCGCGCCGCCGCGATCAGGGTTGGCTCTACCTATTTAGAGATACCAAGGTGACCCGTTTTTATCTGGTGAGCACCAAACCGGCGTTTATGGTGGAGTCTGGCGATGTCGATGTGGACAGTTGATTCACGGCAATAAAACAGCGAGCGGGGCGCGGGTGTGAACTGCGCCCCGCTTTTTGCGCGTGTTCTTGTCACGTCTGCGCCTCATCGTGACTTGCACCCGTGCGCATCCATCCTGCGCTCGGATTACTTCACGTCAAACTCTACGCGGTCGAGTTCGGGCACGTTGAGGTCGATGAGTTTGCGGGCGACGTGGCGGTCGTGTGCCCCGAGCGCCTCGCTTGTCGTCACGTGGGCGACAATCTCACGCTCGACAAGGCTGTCCTTGTCGCCTTCGGTCGCCGAGGTCTCGACGGCGACGGTGTAATCCTTAAAGCTTGGCAGCACCGCGGCAAGCTCGCGTGTGGTCTCGGTGACGCCGTAGCCGTCTTGCACGCCGGCCTGCGCCGAGCCAATGGAACCCGCCGTCATGACGATGCAGGGGATGGCAAAGATCATCGTGCCCACAACGATGCGGCGGCGCACTTTGTGTGACAGCTCGTCGACCTCGGCGTTTTCCTCGGCGGTCACGACGCCGTCGCCGTTCAGGTCGCGCTTGAGCGGCACGCGCAATAGAAGTAGCACGGTTTCGGCAGCCAGTGCGATAAAGACCACGTTGATGCCAAACTCGTAAAGCGCCGAGAGAAACAGCGATCCGCTTGCGATGGCGATGCCGTAGCCCGCCGCGCACAGGGGCGGCATCAGCGCGGTCGCTACGGCCACACCGGCGATGAGCGTGGCGGGTTCCTGGTCGCGCGAGTTGCCCAGGCCACCCGCAAAGCCGCCCGCGAGCGCGACGGCAAGGTCCCACACGGTGGGCGTCGAGTTGTCGATGATGGCGGCCGTGGTGGTGCCGAGCGGCGAGAGCTTAAAGTATAGCGTGGATGTGATCAGGCATAAGGCCATCTGCAGTGCGAGGCCGGCAATGGCCTCGACAGTAATCTCACGGTCGAGCGTGGCAACACCGTATGCCATGGCAAGGACCGATCCCATGAGCGGGCAGATGAGCATGGCGCCCACGATGGCGATGCCCGAGTCGATATCGAGGCCAATGCTTGCGATGAGCATGGCGATGATGAGGATGCACAAGTGCGAGCCGGTCAGGCGCGCCCCGTTTACAAAACGCTTGCGGATCACGTGGTAGGGTGCGCGGCCCTCGCGAATGTTGAATGCGCGCTTTAGGAAGCGGGCGGCGTTCTCCATGGCCTCGCTATGGGCGGGGCGGATGCCGTGGCGCCGGTGATGACGTTCGCGTAGTCGCTTGATCTGTTGTTTATCGAGTTCCATGTCCACCTCGTTCTGGCACGGGCCGTACACCTTGCCCCTCGTCCTTACTCTACACCGTGGCGGGCAGGTCGGTTATCCTGCCATGGAGTTTAGGCGAGCAGACAAATGAGGACGCATCATCTGCGGATACGGCCGAGAGTTTTGGCAGATACAAAAAAGCGCGGGATCGGATTGGCTCCGACCCCACGCTTTGCGTTGGCGTGTTGTTGTTGGGCCTAGCCCAGCAGGCTTAAGCCCACGGAGACAAACGCCAGGATAACGCCGACGATAGACTCGCCGCCGAGCAGGCCGCTGGCGACGACCAGACCCTGCTCCTGGAAGGCGGCATCCTTGGCAGCCTTCTCATCGTCCGAAAGACCGGCAGTGGCATCGCGGTGTACGGCCCACTTGTCGTAGGCAAGCTTGACGCACGAGCCAAGGAAGGCCGTGAGCGACATGTAGAACGGCAGGTAGACGCCCAGGCCGATCATCATGGCAGGAATTCCGAGCCAGTACATGACGATGCCGGAGATAAAGCCGCCTGCAAACCACGGCACGCTCGGAATGCCCGAGACCATGGTGGCGACTACGCTTGCCTGCGCGGCCACAAAGCTCTTGTCGGGACCAAAGGCGTCCGGGCCATAGGCGGTAACCAGCGCGACCATAACGGCCGCGGCGACCAGGGCGCCCACGATGCCACCGATGGCTTGGCCGATCCACTGCGCACGCGGGTTGGTGCCCAGCACGGCGCCGGCCTTAAAGTCGTTCATGACGTCGCCCGCAAGACCGCACGCAACGGCCACGATGCCGGCGATAAAGAACAGCTTGACCTGCGCGATCTGCGCGAAGGCTGCCACGATGAGCATAACGATGAGGCCAAAGATCTCCATGGGGTCGATGCCCGTCTGGCCACAGCTCTGTGCGCTCATGATGGTGGTGACAAAGGTGAACAGCGTCACGATGACGGCCGGAACGGGGCCAAGGTCAAGCACGATGGCGATGATCACGGCGATGGCGGCAGCGCCCAGGCCGATGATGCCGGCGTCGAACTTAAGGGAGCCCGAGATGAGCGACTGCTCGTCGGTGTCGGTGGAGCTGTCGGCGGCAAGACCGCGGACGATACCTGCGGCCTGCGGCAGGATGTCCTTGAGGACGACGGCGACGCCAAAGCCCATCATGAGGCCCATACCCAGGGACTTGACGATTCCCTGCGCAGTCACAACGTCGAACAGACCGGCAGCGGTGCCGCCGACAATGATGCCAAAATTGCCCAGCAGCGCGCCGGCAAACCAGAAAGCGACCGGGGCGAAGCCCACGAGGAAGCCGACGGAGAGCAGCATGGGCGAGTTGTAGATGGCAAAGGTCACGCCGGGGATATTGAGCGTGCACAGCATGCTGGGCACCACGCCCAGGGCGTCGCGAAGCACGCTGTAGATACCTGCGATGGCCATGGAGCCAAAGAGCTGCTTGCCGGTCTTGCCGCCGGCCTCGGTGGCGCGCAGGGTCTGAGCTGCGGCGTTGCCGGTGGGGAACTCCAGCGCGGCGTCCACGATAAAGTGACGGTGGATGAGCGCGGTGGCCAGCAGGCCCAGGATAGTGCCGGCGAGTGCGACGATAAACATGTCGAGCCAGCTGATCTGGTCGGCATAGCCCAGCATCCAAGCGCCCGGGATGGTAAACGCCAGGCCGCCGGCGACCATGGCGCCCGCGGACATGATGGTGTGGGTGACGTTGGCCTCGTTGAGGCTGGCGTTGCCCATGAGCTTCAGGAAGAACAGCGAGATGACGGCAGCGAAAATAATCGGCCAGGGGAGTGCGCCCATCTTGAGGGCCGTGTAGGCCGAGCTTGCCGTGATGATCACGCAGCCAAGGACGCCGATGACGACGCCGCGCAGCGTGAGTTGCCCGCGCATCGAGGCGCGGTTCGAGGGATTGCTCATATAGAACTCCTTTGCGTATATCCGCTTCCCCCGGGAGCGCCGCTACGGATGCGGCGCGGGAAGTCGGGTTACCAAGGGCCGCCGCGTGAGCTCGCGCACGACCGCGCATCAGTATAGCCGCAAGGTAGTCATTTTGGGACGGGGCTATTTTAGCTACCCTTTGACAGTCGACGAATTATCTGGGATTGGGGCAAATATCAACCGACATATTGGGGTAGCTAAAATGGCCCCATTACAGTTTGAGTCGTCCGAAAGGGCGGCTCTTTTCCGTCGCATGGCTATACGATTGAGCCGCACCGGTGGTCGCTGGCCGACCGCCCCGGACGGCCGTCAGCCCCTGCCCCGTAGAGGGCCCGGGACGTGTTGCCGCCGGGGCGGGAGGTGCCGCGGGGAACGACTGATAGAGATGTGCCGGGCCCGGACCGGGCCACGGCCGGGTAATGTGGGTGTCGCTCCCGCGGCTTACGGCCGGCTCAAGGGAGAGGATACACCATGCCTGCAGCAGAAACGCCCGTGGCCTGCCTGGGGATCGACGTCGGTAAGAGCTCGCACAGCGCGTGCGCGCTCGATGCGGAAGGGGGCATCGCCTTCAGGGCCGAGCTGGCCAACAGGCCCGACGACATCGACCGGCTGCTCGAGCGGGCCGGCTCCGGCGCGCTGGTCGTCGTCGACCAGAAGCGGAACATCGGCGCGCTGGTCCTCGCGCGCGCCCATGCGCACGGGAACCCCTGCGCCTACCTGCCCGGATATGCCGAGAAGCAGGCCCGCGGGATGTTCCCCGGCATCGCGAAGACCGATGCCATCGACGCCGAGGTGATCGCGCGCACCGCGCTCGGCGCGCCCCGCGCCCTCAGGCCGGCGCCCGAGGAGCCCGA
>OGYH01000834.1_pt1 | contig 31095 bp, 33 predicted proteins | sample 1576511 | NCBI WGS metagenome assembly OGYH01 (sample SAMEA3541522, study PRJEB24748) | human gut metagenome | biome: human gut; feature: human-associated habitat; material: faeces | place: China | collected 2012
ATTCGACGAAAATTTAGGAGTTGGTTGTTATTTAGGAAGTGCAGAAGAATCGGATGTTGTAGCTAAAATACTGAATGAAAAAAAAACTGCCTTACATGACTCATCCATTATCGTGTTTCATCATACGGGTGAAAGTAAATATGAGATAGACATAAAACGTCATGCGAGCTATTGCAGAGGTTTTGGAGCCTTTTGCGCAAAACATATAATAAGATACAAAAATCAGCAAATTTATAAATTGTATAATATCCGAATGTTCAGAACAAAAATCGGATTATTAATTGCAAGAATAAAGCATGATAAGTTTTTAATTGATTTGTACAAAACTACTTTGGATTCACGTAAAGAAGGTTATATGTTATATAAAACTATATTGCAAAGAAAGGATACTATCCGATGATTCCCAAAATTATACATTATTGTTGGCTAAGTAACGATGAAGTTCCTATTGAATTTAAAAATTATATAGAAAAATGGAAAGAAAAATTACCTGATTATACTTTTAAAAAATGGAATTTTGATTGTTTTGATATAAATTCATCAGAATGGGTACGCGAGGCTTTTGAAAATAAAAAATATGCGTTTGCATGTGATTATATAAGGCTTTATGCCATTTACCATTATGGTGGAATATATATGGATATGGATGTAGAAGTTGTTAAAAGATTTGATACTTTACTAGCTTTCGACTATATGCTGGCATACGAAAGTATAGAAAATAAAGGAATTGAAGCAGGATGCTTTGGTGCTGTTCCGGGAAGTTCGTTCATTGAACAATGTTTAGCTTATTATAAAGGGCGTCATTTTGTTTTACCAAATGGCGATTTTGACCAACGGCCACTTCCGCAAATAATGAATGAAGTACTTATTAATAGCAACTTCAAAATAAATTTATATAATTGGAAATATTTTACAGCTAAATCTTATGACACCGGTGTCGAGTCACCAGATGAAAACACTTATACCATTCATCATTTTGCAGGATCATGGAAAACTGACTATGAAAAAAAGGAAACAGAACTATACCAGAAATTAAGTCATAAATATGGAAAATATGGATCTTTGTTATACAAAGTTTATAAATATGGTTTACACCCTTGGAAATTAATCAATAAATTAAATCTAAAAGCAAAAAGGCAATTAAGAAAATGAATAGTACTCGGATTGTAAACCTATATTAGTTTACCAACATATTTTCCTTGAAAATTTGAATTTTTACTTCCTTTCTGTAAAATACCCATGTGGCACAGAATGTAGATCTCAAATATGTTAGCTGTTGAACGATTATTGTCCAGCAGTTTGTGAATCAGTGGCGTGTATATTTCCTGCTTGAATAACTGTTATACACATTATTATATGAGGAATTCTATATATGAAAAAGTATACACTGGTAATTAATATGAGTTATTTTTCTCCAACACATTTAGGTGGGAAAGACGAAACCGCGTTTAACCTTTTAAGAGGTTTTGAAGAAATGGGGGTGAGCAAAGATATTATGTGCCTTTGCTCAAAAAATATGGTTAATGTGATCAGGCTGTATGCTCCTAGCGTGCATACATGCGCAATTCCACAGCTATATTTTCATGGCTTCAAGATTAAAGGAATGAACCATGCAAATCGTATGATCCGTAGCTTGTATGAAAAATACTGGATTGAAAAAAATAAAAAAGATATTGAGGTATTTCTATTTCCAAATAAACCTACTTCACCCTGGAAATATGATATTCCAACGGTGGTGATTCCGCATGATATACAAATCTTTCTAGCTCATGAAATACCTGGAATTTACTACACGGAAAGAGGTTATCGAAAAGGTACCGCTTCTATTTTACGGGATTTCAAGATTCGAGACCATATTGTAGCTATTTCTGACTATGACAGATCCGAAATGATCCGTTTTATGCCATGGGCAGAGCATAAAATAAAGCGGATCTATGATCCAATATACTTTGATAAAATGGGATCCGGAACTGTACATGGAGGAGACTATATCACTGCCCTTAATATTCAATGGCCACATAAAAATGCTGAAACGTTGATCCGGGCTTATGCGCTGATAGCAGATAAGATAACACAAAAGTTGATCCTGGTCGGTAAGAAACCAGATAATATAAGTCAACTAAACAAGCTAATCACTGAATTTGGGCTTTCAAAGAGAATTATCTTTACTGGTTTTATTAGTACGGAAAAGCTAGATAAAATTGTCAAAAAAACACGCATCTATATTAATGCCTCCTATTTTGAAGGCTTTGGAATGACGGCAGTAGAGATGATGGGAAGAGGAATCCCTACTATTGTGGCAAAAAATACAGCACAGCCAGAAGCAACAAGAGAACTTTGCTACTATTATGAACCAGCAGACTGTGTCAGTGCTCTTGCAGACACGATCATAGAGGAACTTCAAAATCCGATGCCAGAAGAAAAATTACAATTAATCGCTGCCGAAATGAGAAAATATTACTCTCATGGCATCATTGCCAAGGAGTATTGGAACTTTATTTTAGATTGTGCAAAGAAAAAATGATGTATTATTGGAGAAAAACTTATGTTTAATCAGGAAAGCAGAACAAACAATGTATTAAAAACTTCTGTTGTTGGGACAACTTGTAATTTAATCAATATCGTTTTGGGTTTTGTATACCGAACAATATTTATCCATGTGTTGTCATCCAATTATTTAGGTATAAATGGGCTTTTCAGTAATATCTTGCAGATTCTTTCTTTCGCAGATCTAGGCATTGGTACGGCAATTTCCTATCGTTTTTATGAACCAATTAGCAGAAATGATGTTCAAAAAGTTGGCCAGCTTATGAATTTTTTCAAAAAAGTGTATTTGGGGATTGCATTAGTCATTCTGATTGCTGGATTAGGATTGTTGCCATTTCTAAACTTTTTTATTAAAGATATCAACGAAATCCCATCAGGCATTAATTTACAAGTAATATATATTCTTTTCTTAGCCCAGACACTTTCATCCTATTTATTTGTTTACAAGCAAATGCTTTTAAGTGCGGATCAAAAGCAGTATATTTCTTCCTTTATACACACAGTATTCATGCTTGGCAGATATATTTTACAAGTATTAATTTTGCTGACAACACACAAATATATATGGACGCTGGCAAGCAGTATTTTTCTAAATCTTTTTCTGAATTTTATCTTTAGCGAATGGGTGAGCTATAAATACAAAGAGGTATTTTCCGTCAAAGGAAACATTTCCAATGAAGAAAAAAAGAGAATCTTTGATGATACGAAAGCAACACTTTGTCATAAAATCGGAGGTACTGTTCTGAGCAGTACAGACAATGTTATTTTGTCAAGATATGTGGGTATTATTGCAACAGGAATGTATTCAAACTACAGCATGATTCTGTCGAGCTTGAGTAGTATGCTGAATCAGGTGTTTGGAAGCTTTACTTCCTCCTTGGGAAATGCCCATGTGACACAAAATGAAGAACAAAAATATGTTAGCTATCGAAGGCTGTTATTTGGTAATTTATGGATTAGCGGTATGTGTACTATATGCTTATATAACCTGTTGAACGATTTTATCGTGATTTGGATTGGCCCGGCTATGTTGCTGAATGATTTTACAGTAATTGTTTTAAGCATACAATTTTTCGTAGAGACTGCAAGGATCATTTCCATGTCATATACAAATGGTTGTGGTTTGTTTGTCAGAGACAAAATTCGCCCAATAATCGAAGCGGTCATTAATTTGATAATATCCATTGCGATGACAAAATTATTTGGTATCGCAGGTGTGTTCATTGGTACGATAGTGAGCCACCTTTGTACTGTATTCTGGAGAGAACCTTATTTGTTGTACAAATACGAATTTAGAAAGAATATGCAGGAATACTGGGTATATTATATGTGGACAGCGTCAGTTACATTTTTTTTGTGTGTATTCTTTTCGCAATTATGTATTCGTTTCATTCCTGAAATCCATAGTTTTGGAATGTGGATATTAAAGGCAATATCAATATTCATAGCTGGAAATAGTATCTGTGCAATTTGTTTGCATAGAAATCAAGATTTTGAGTTTTATAGAAAACTGCTCAAAAAAAAATTAAATCACGAGGAATACAAAAATGATAGGAATTGATTTTACTTGGATAGACACTAATGGAAAACTGACAGGATCACTTGAAATTTTTACATGTGATCTGTTGGACTGTATTGTTGCTCAGAGACAAGAAACAAATTTTATTATTATTACTCATCCAGCTGTAGAAAATGTGATTAAGAAACGTTTCCCAACGTTTCAAGTATATGGATTTGGTGGACAAGTATTGAGACAATTTTTTCTTATTACGAAAAGAAAAGGATTCAAATTCATTAAAAAATTAGGATTATATGAACTTTTGTTGAAATTTCATGGGATAGAACGAATTTGGATTCCAGTTATGGTTCCTCATAATATTTGCTATGTTAAGACTGATTTTGTTGGAACATGTCATGATCTTATGACTATTAGTAAAATCGACAATGAAATTAACTATAAATCTATGTTTGAACATGCAAAATTAATTGTAACGATATCCCATTTTGTAAAAAGACAGATTGTGGAGAAATACAATATTTCACAATCTAAAATTGTTGTAATTCCCAATTCGATTTATATCTCAAAAGGTGATATTGTATCATTAGAAGAGATTTCTTACTTGAAAGGTAAAAAATTTTTACTAGACTGCAATGCATATGCTGCTAGGAAAAACACACTAGTAATGATTAAAGCGTTTGAACACATAGCAGATAAAATCGAAGAAGATTTGGTTTTGTGTGGTGGATATCAGATAGATGGCTACTTCGATATTTGCAAGCAATATATTGAAGAACATAATCTGGTCAATCGGATTCATATGTTTTTAGGAATAGATGAAAGACAAAAAAATTGGCTATTTCAAAACTGTAGCATTTTTATTACACCTTCTGAAAATGAAGGATTTGGGCGTACTCCAATTGAAGCTGCCTTATTTTTGAAGCCAGTTATTTCATCAAAAGCAACTTCTCTAGAAGAAGCCACATGTGGAATGGTACATTATATTGAAAATCCAAGAGATGATAATGAATTAGCAAAAGCAATGTTAACAATACTGGATAATCCTGACAGCCCTGAACGACTTCTTGAAATAAAAAATGTCTTTACGGAAAAATATTGTGCAGAACAGATTGTGCAAGAGTATATGGATGTATTTTATAAGTTGGGATGGATCCAGTAAAACGTAAGTGAATAATCCGGGGTGAAATCTATCACCTGTCCGGTGGGGGATTCCACCTACGCAGATGCCTGCTTAAGCCGAATGATATTCAAGGCATATCGTCTTGAATTCCCTGGCAGGGATCACAGAGTAAAGTAAGCGCTTAGTTTTCAGGTATGATAAAAAATCCCCGGCTACTTTTCAGCAGCCGGAGCACCTTGACAATTCACATATGATTGATTTGATTCGTTTGCACGACGTTCGATTTCAGCTTTGACGGTTTCGTTCCATGGCGCCAGAAGTTCTAATTCATCATCACTCATCCTGTCATCAGGCAGTTTTTCCAGCAGATAGGTAAGATAGTGATAGACGTTTACTCCATTGGCTTTTGCCATTTCTACCATTGTGTACACGATAGCGCTGGCCTGGGCTCCGTTTGGTGTATCACAGAACAGCCAGTTTTTACGACCTACTGTAAATGGGCGAATCGCATTTTCACTGAGATTATTAGAAAAACTGCAGCGGCCGTCTTCCAGATAGGTGGACAGATAGGAGCGGCGATTCTGAATGTAGGTGACAGCTTTGTCCATTCTGCTTCCACGGATAGGGTTCTGCTGATCAAGCCACGACAAAAAGCCTTCTACTACCGGCTTTTCTTTTTCAAGGCGAGCCTTTTTAATAGCATCGAAGGAAGAATACTTTGATCTGATCACATCTTCCAGATGGAAGAGCTGGTTAATGTACAGCATTCCCTGTACGGATGGCTGGGTATAATCCAGCGCCTTTCCCTTAGGGATGGCATCTGTCAGATATCTTCTGATGTGTGCCCAGCAGGCTGTGCGTTTGGCATCCGGTACTTTATTGTATCCGCTATAGCCATCACACATCAGATAACCCTTGAAGCCGTGAAGAAAATCTACGGCATTGTCCCCGGCCCGGGTCTCCGAGTATTTATAGAGGATAATAGGCGGTCCTCCGTCTTCGCCGCTGCGGAACAGCCACATATATGACTTGGTCTGTGCACGGCGTTCTGGTTCATGCAGAACCTGAAGAGGCGTTTCATCTGCCATCACGAATCCACGTTTCAGAAGTTTCCTGTGGAAGTATTCGTACATAGGAAGAAAAAACGCTTCGGAATTCCGGAGCACCCAGTTTGCCATAGTAGCTCTGGTGATCTCCACTCCATACTGTTTCCAGTCCTTTTCCTGACGGTAGTATGGGAGACCATTACAAAACTTCTGGTACATTACCCAGGCAACCGTTCCGGCAGAAGCCATTCCATAAAGCATATGGGCTCTGCCATCTTTTCCTTTTTTGATGACCGGAATATCCTGAAGCCTGCACTGCGGGCACTCATAGCTCTTACTGTAGTATTCATATACCTTCAGTTTTGCCGGTACAAAGACCAGTTCCCGGCGGACAAACTCTTCCCCGATTTCTTTCAGCGGGATACCACAGACAGGGCAGAGTTTCTCTTCCTCAGAAAGTTCCAGATACTTTTTTTCAACAGGAACTCCCTTAAAACGCTCCGCATCTGTAGCTCTTGCTTTTCGCTTTTTTGCTGTTTTTTCCGGAAGAATTGCTTCAAGATCCTCTGCTTCTGCAGCTTTCGGATCCTGTTCCAGTTCCGCCTCATTGAAAAAGTTTAACTGGCCTGGAATATCAAGGGTCCTTTTTTCGCTGGAGGTGCCAAACAGTTTTTTGCGGAGAAGGTCTATCTCTTCTTTCAGATTATCCCGCTCCTGGGTGAGAGCTTCTTCCCGTTTATTGGCAGCATCGACAGTTGCCTGAAGTGTTTTTATCATCTTTTTGAGATCGTTTATCATGTCCTTCAGCTCACGGAGCTGGATATCTTTGGAACTGTCTGCCACTGCTTTTTCCTCCTGTTTCTGATGTTTCCATTATACCAGAAAACAGTGGCTTTTCCCAGCAAAACAGCGAATTTACCAGACCTTGAAAGTGCCGAAAATACAGCAAAAAGCAAGAGTTTTATGTGCATCTTTTTTATGTTGCCTTGATCGCTTTGGGCTGCTCAATATCAATGCCAGACATCAGCCAGTCGAACTCCCGCCATGTAAGATTCCGGACCTCAGATTTATTCCTGGGCCACCGGTAAGATCCCTGGGCGGTCAGTCTTTTGTAGATCATAACGATCCCGTCAGGTTCTTTTAAAATAGCCTTGATACGGTCGCATTTACGACCGCAGAAAAGAAAAAGTGCATGGTCGATCTCCATCGAAAACTGTTCCTGGATGATCGCACATAATCCATCAATGGACTTGCGCATATCTGTTCTGCCACAGACGATATAGATTGCATCAACACTTGAGATGTCCGCTAACATAACGACTCCTTAAGCGTATCCATAAGCATCTTCAGAAGTAACGGTTTAATCTCATTACTCATTCGTATAAGCAATCCGTCTGCTTCGATTTCAATCGTATGTGAATTGTCAAGGTGCATAGGTCTGTTTCCATTATCTGGGATCAGTCCTGCCGGAGAAGACTCCGGTTCTATAGCAATCTGGACTACATCCTGTTTATGGGATGTAAGGTCAAGAGTGCTGGCTTTTCCAACTGGCTCCGGTATCTGACAGGCTTTTTTGCGGAGACGGGTAACTGCATTGTAAAAACAGCTGGGAGATATCCCATGCTCATTACACCATGCAGCATCTGTCAGGCCACTTTGTCTGCATTCAGTTACCAGTTCCATCCATTCGTCCAGGGAACGCCCTGGAGCACGTTTCTTACTCATAATGAAACCTCCAAATGTAGTAAATTTCTATCTCCTATCAAGCGGAGTGTAGTAAAAATCTATTTACTATCATTATGAGTTCAAAAACGTAGACAGTAAAGCTACCCAAGATTTAAGCGCTTACTGTACATCGTGTACAAATGATAGAAGGAAAACGAAACATCATCCATCAGCTCCTGGAAGAGTACGATATCCAGTCTGCAGAAGACATTCAGGATGCGCTCAAGGATCTTTTAGGCGGCACCATTAAGGAAATGATGGAAGCTGAAATGGATGATCATCTTGGTTACGAAAAATCCGAACGCTCAGATAATGATGATTATCGCAATGGTTATAAGCGGAAACAGGTCAACAGCCGGTATGGCTCGATGTGAATATTACGATGCGGCAGGTTCTTCCGCAATTATCCGTTTTAACCCTTTTAGTATAATCAGATATATAGTATAATGTTTATATTAGGATGTATGCGGAGAGTTATTTATGGCAAAATCTAATAATACATTATGCTTAGATAAATTTTACCCGGAAAGGGATTTGATAATAACAGATATTGCTCAGCAAAGTGATAAAATTATAATTCGGATGAAATCAACTTCAAGTAGTTGTAAATGTCCAAAGTGTAATCATATAACGCAAAAATATCATGGAACATATACTCGTAAAGTACAGGATTTACCTATTTTAGGAAAACAGGTTCAACTTGAAATTTGTTCACATGAGTATGCATGTGAATATTCTTGTGCGGTAACACCGCAAGTCCGGCAGACGGGAAACCGTCTGTCCGGGCTAGCGGGAACCGCTTATGCGAGTTTACTCACGTAATGTTTTGTCCAAGCCATAAACCTCTCGCATCGAGATATCATGTTCGGCATCAATGCTTGTAATGTTGATACGATAACTGTCATGAGCAATGCGGTCAATGATTGCATCTGCCAGAGGACTATCATCACCACCCAGTTGGTCGTACCATTCCTCGAACTCATACTGGGAGCAGAAAATCGTTGAAGATTTCTTGCGTCTCCGATGGAGTAGTTCGAAGATATCTCTTTGTTCAGATTCCGTTGGTTTCAATAGAAGCCATTCGTCCAAAATCAGGACAACGGGATTGGCATACTTAGCCATCACCTTTTTGTAGTTGCCATCTGTCCGTGCCACCTCCAGATCAATAAGCAGATCAGGCAGACGGATATATTTGGTATTGTAATACTGCTTACAGGCTTCCATGCCAAAGGCACAGGCCATGTAAGTTTTACCGCAGCCTGTAGCACCGGTAATAAAAAGATTCCGATGTTCAGATATATATTCGCAGGTAGCAAGTCTACGAATCAGTTCCTTGTTTAGCTTGCGCCCGGAAGTATAGTTGATATCCATGATATTCGCTTCCGGCTGATCGAATCCGGCATTCTTGATCAGTCTTTTGAGACGGTTGTTTTTGCGACTGCTGTATTCGATATCCACCAGCATACCGAATTGATCCTCAAAGGGAATCTCCTTGAATTTGGGGTCATCGAGCTGGCTGCGGAATGCATCTGCCATTGCGGTAAGACGCATTTCTATTAATTTATCTATTGTACTCTGATTGGTCATATGTGTTTACCTCCGATAGTAATCGGCACCTCGTGTGATGCCATGTGCTTTATGTGTGGTCTTGGTATCGATTGCTTCCGATGCCAGTTTTTCTGAACTGGTTACAAGGATGTTTTTAATGCTCTTGTAACTGGGGGATGTTGTATAGGATAAGGCCTTTCTACAGGCAGCTTCCAGTAACGCATCTGAGTATTTCTCAGCAAGCTTAAGAAGCCCCATACAGCTTCGGTAGGTTTGCTGTTCCACACTTTTGGAGGTCAATATCGCATTGACTGCAGTGTACGTATTTATGCCAATCCGCTCAGCCCATTTACGGAAGCGGTCACCGTTCCATTCCAGATACTTCTGGTGGTCTGCCGGCATATGTTCAGTAATGGTGCTGTACTGCCCAGGGCGTCCTTTTAGACGACGATGGGAAGCAATGCGGTTATGGTTGTAGAAAATTTCAATCGTGGTGTCTGTTACCCTTATATCAACTTTCTTTTTAATGTATTCGTACGGAACGGAGTATAGCATTCCGTCCACAGATATGTGATAATTGAACTGGACAGTGGCTGTTTTCCAGTCACTCAGTTCAAAACGGGTAGCAGGTAATGGTGCCAGCAATGGTTTTTCTTCCCCAAGAAATAAGCTTCGCCGACTACCCTCTTTCTTCTGAAAGAGCCTTTGGTTGAACAGTTCCAGTTTAGCTCTGATTGCCAGATTCAATTCGGCAAGGGAGAAGAACTGTTCATCCCGAAGAGCTGCTGTGATCCAGGTAGAAATATTTCCTACTGTCCCCTCAGCATTCGGCTTATCTTTTGGAGCTCTGACACGCGCCGGGATAATAGCGGTGCCGTAGTATTCGGCCATTTCCTGATAGGTTTCATTGACCTGCTGGTCTTTAAAGCCACCATTGTGGACAACTGCTGTTTTACAGTTATCCGGTACGAGAATTCTGGCAACACCGCCAAAATATTCGTACATATGAACATGGGCATTAATCCATGATTTCTGCTTCGTATCCAGAAATGCTTCCACATATGCGTACTGGCTATAAGTCATCGCGCCGACAAATATATAGGCTTTGGTAATCTCACCGGTATCCGGATCAATGATTGTTGCAGGATCTCCTGCCCAATCGACCTCAACCTGCTCACCAGGTTTCCGGTTGATATGCATGGTAGCACGTCGTTTTTGCTCATCCTGCTGGATGTGATAGCAGAACTGGGAATACATAAGTGGTTCTTCGCCATTTGCACGGCAGTCCTCCATGTATTCTGTCCACAAGAGTTTCTTACTGACTCCGTTACGGAGTAATTCTTTGTGGACATAATCGTAGTCAGGCATCCGTTTACTGGATCTGGCTTGATTTGAAGAAGGAAAAAACATTTCTGCAAGAACAGCATCGGTATCGCTTTTATCAAGCGGCCAGGAAATATTTAATTCCTTTGCACGTTTCAAAACGCGATTGACCGTTTTCTTGGAGACATTGCAGCTGTCGGCAATGCTCTGCTGACTGAGTCCCAGACTTTTTAGCCTGAGAATCTCTCGATACTTGGTCATGGTCATGACCTCCTTTGAATGAATTTACACCAGCTGGTGCATGATTACATTCTAAAGGATTTATGATAAAGGTTTCCACTACCGGAATGGTGGTTTCCTAAAAAACGGATTTGCGGTTTCCTGTCACCGGACAGCAGGGACACGGGCACCGGATTATTCAGCCTGAAAGAAGAACGAAAATGAGAAGGAAAAAAAGAGAGAAAAAAAGTTCAGGCAGGTGGTTTTGCAGACGGGAAATTTTCATTGTCGGAGGGGGCGTGTGTGTGGTGCATGTGGCTGTTCGATTCTGGGAGCGGTTTTGGGAAGATAGTAAAGCGTCAAACGGATTTACAAAAAAAGTGTCAAAAGGGGTTGCACAATGACAGGACTAAATTGCGAAAAATCCCATAAATAAAGGTTTTGCGGGCTGTCTGGATGTTCCGGTGGAGTGCAAATGGAGTTAAAAAATCTTTTTTTTCTTTGTTTTCTTTCCGGAGTTATCTGAGATTTTCGCAAAAGTAACTATGCTCAGAAAATATAATTAGTGTGAATATGAAGAACAGTTTGTTTTGATGGAAATATTTTCCGTCAGGGCAGACTGTTTTTTTATACCCTTTTTCAATGATATTAACTCCATGGTTCAGCGATAACACATATGGAAACTGTAAAATTAAAATAATTTGCTAAATTTCGGAAAATGATGTCCGATTTTACATCTGCCAGTACAGAGTATATGAAGAGATAAATATTCAAAATACAGGAGGTACTGATTATGCAGAACAAATTATTTTTAAAGGCAGCCGATATATGTGAACTTCTGGAGGTAAAACAGACATCGGCTTATGAGATCATTGGCAATCTGAATAAGGAGCTGGAAGAACAGGGCTACCTGACGCTTAGAGGAAAAGTTCCGACAAAGTATTTTGTGAAGCGTTTCTACGGAGTAGAAGATACTTGTGAGATTCTACAGGAAGAGGGAAAGGAATGGTTTCATGCGTAAGAGAAAAATGTATTTATCAGTAGAAGACATTGCAGAACTCTTTGGATTATCAGTTTCGTTTGCTTACCGGGTGGTGGAAAGAATGAATGCCGATCTGGAAAGCAAGAACTATTATGTTATTCTCGGACGGGTGCCAACCCGCTATGTAGAGGACAAAATTTATGGTCTGGAACATGTTGAGCAATATTTGAAGGAGGATAAAGCGATATGAGTATAGTGCAGGAAAAAATGTATATGGATGTGGATGATGTGTGTGCAATTCTTGGTGTTTCTAAAGCGTATGCCCACAATTTGATGCGAGAGTACAACAAGGAGTTGAAAGCAAAAGGCTATATTGTAGTAGCTGGAAAAATCTCTACCAAATTTTTGGCAGAAAAGATTTACGGAATGAAGGTTGAGGATTAACAATGGGTGTTTACAAAGAAGGAAAGAACTGGAAAGTACAGGTCTATTATAAAGACTGGCAAGGTAACCAAAAGAGAAAACAAAAACGTGGATTCCGGACCAAAGGCGAGGCAAAAGAGTGGGAGCGAGACTTTCTTCAGCAACAGAGCCAGGGTGTAGATATCGAATTCGGGAACTTTCTGGAAATCTACTATAAGGATATGGATGTCAGACTTCGTGAACACACCATGTATACAAAGCGTTACATCATTGACTTGAAGATCAGACCATATTTTGAGAAAAAGATTCTTAGTGAGATTACGGTGGCAGATGTACGTGCATGGCAAAATGAGTTGTTGATGTATAAGTGGATTAGATTATAATGATAGTAAAACAGCATGGCGGCGTCCTCCCGTGGGCCGCCATGCCTTTAACTGCTGGGAATGACAGAAAGAAAGCAGCGGCCTTGATTTCTCAAAACCGCCACCAGTGAATATAAATTAAGCGTGAAAATGGGTCTGCCCAGCAGCGGTTTTTTTCTTTTCTGCCGCTGGGCAGATGTTTTTTCTTTAGATACATGATAAGAGGAATTTTTGAAGATTCCATAAAGATTTGAAAAATGGACGGACATAAAAGACGTCCATTACACTATCGGAAAATCAGCAAGGAAGTTTCATAGTAACCTTTGCGCCGCCGGTTTCTTTTGAATTTTCTAAAATAAGCTGACCATTATGTTGTTCCATAATCGAATTTGTAATATATAGACCCATACCAAAGTGTAACTTTGAATTGCGGCTTTGATCGCCCATATAGAACCGTTCCTGTGCGTGGCATAATGCCTCTTTAGAAAACCCCGTTCCCTCGTCTGTGACTGAAATTTCCACGAAACCGTTGTTACTCTGAACATCCACATAAAGCGTTCCGCCTTGCGGGGAGTAGTCCAGCCCATTACTGATAACATTCATAATAGCACGTTCTATCAGCACCCTATCAAATTTCAGCATTTGAGGGAATGAAACAGTATTCATTTGCAGCCGGATTTCTTTTGTCCGGCATAGTGATTCCATATAACCGAACAAGTGCTGCATGAACGCTGGCAAGTCTATACTTTCAATATGGAGCTGATAACCAACCGCCACCCGTGATATATCAATCAGGGTTTGAATATATGACTGCATCTGGCCGGAGCTTTCCACGACGTAACCAGCGTATAATCGTTGCTCATCATCAAGATTTGTTTCTGTGAGTAAATCAGCATTTCCTTGAATAACCGTCAGAGGCGTTTTCAAATCATGGGCAAGCGCGGCGATTTGCTCTTTCTGTGTCTGTTCGGTTTTCCATTGCCGTTCTAACGAAATTTTCAGATTATCTTTCATATTTGAAAAAGATGCAAGGACATCTTCAAACTCTTTGATTTTGGCGTGTCCTACTTCAAAATCAAGGTTTTGCTTTGAAACCTCCGCAGTTGCTTCAAAAAGCGGGGTCAGTTGTGTACGCAGGTTCTTAGCAAATCTGGCGGTCAGTATGATAATGACCAGCAGTGAATTTACAGCCATCAGGATAAACGCAAGCGTGTCAGGAGATGGAAAATATTCCGGTAGCCATGACACTGTAAATTGAGAACCAATATAATACCTTAAAACGCAAAATTCGTTTTCCCGGACAACAAGTGCAAACTGCCTCCCCGTAGCATATTCAATATATTCTCCCTTTGCGTACAGCAGGGCAATTTCTTTTTCATCATCGTCCATATTGCTGTAAAGCTCATTAAAGTTCTTGTCCAGAATTAAGTAGCCGCATCCCTGTGGAATCACAACCTTTGTAATATCCGGGGCAATCGTCAGCGTTGGAATGATCTCTTTTACCTGCAATTCACTTAGATTTGCTCTTGTAGCTAATCCAGCATTTACAGCAAGTCCCTCCAAACCAAAAGGGACAATAATTGCCGCTACCAGCATGACAATGAGGGAGATAGCAAACTGGCGAAACAATATTTTCAATGTAGGTTTCTTTTTCACTCCCATTTATATCCTATCCCCCATACGGTGCTGATCGGACTTATTTTGAAATGCTCCAATTTCGCACGAATATTTTTTATATGCGTTGAGATCGTAGAGTTATCGCCTATTCCATCAAACCCGAAAACGGCTTCATAGATTTGTTCTTTTGTAAAAACCTGTCCCCGGTTTTTCGCAAGGTATTCACAGATTGAATACTCGCTTTTGGTAAGGGGAACCGGCTGTTCTGAAACATACAGTACCTTTGCGGAAAGGTCAAATCTTATATCTGGCTCAAATGAAAGTGTGCTGTGATGCTCCCTTTTTTCTCTGCGTAAATGTGCCGCGACACGGGCGCGAAGCTCCTGAATACGAAAAGGTTTCGTAATATAATCATCCGCACCGATGCCCAATCCAAACAATATATCTTCCTCTAATGTCTTTGCGGTCAGAAAGAGAATCGGGCAGTCTACCATATTCCTGATCTGTTTGCAAAACTCAAACCCGTCTGTGCCAGGCATCATCACATCCAAAAGAATGAGGTCATAGAAATGCAGCTTTTTGATGTCTACATCATCCGCATTTTGACAGACTGTTATCAAATATCCATCTTTCCCCAAACTGTTCTTAATCAATTCCAAGATAGAAACTTCATCGTCAACTACAAGTAAGTGGGTCAAAAAATCACCTCCCGCCCCATTATACCACATTGTCGAGGTTACTCATCATTATTTTTAATGTCAGCTTTCCGATATTCATTGTTGATATTTACAGCTACGGCATTGCTTATATCCACATCCACAATACTGTAAACGTAGCCGAAACTGAAATCTTCCCCCGCCACATTTTTGAAGCGTTTCGATACCTGCCCGATTTCTTCTTGCAGTTCTGACATTTCAAGACATTCTTCCGTTATGGTATATGTCAGGCCGTTATATGAAATTTCATCATAGTTTGCGGCGTTCAGCTCATAATACGGCAGAGATTCATTTAACGCCTTATTTTTATCGGCGGTATCGCGGAGCGCACCGCAGGCCGATAAGCATATAAGACTTACAAGCACAATTACCACGGCAAACAGGCACTTTTTATTCACTGTTTTTACCTCCCTCCCAACCATGAAACCAAACCAAACTGGCAATCAGCAGACAAACAGTGCAGCATACAGAAATAATCATACCGCTGAAAAAATCGGTTTTTACCTGTGCATACAGTTGGGGGCTATCCCATGCAAGCACAGTGTAATCCATAGCACGAACGCCCCAGGCCCAGGGAATATATTTCCATGTAGCGTCACCAAGCCCTGTTATCATAAGGGCAGCTATTAAACTCCCTGCAATTCCCAATCCCATAGATGCACCTTTTCCGAAGCTCATTCCCACAAACAAATGAATCAGGTAAATGGGAAGCATGGTAATCAACAATAGAATCCCTGCTTTCAGGTAAAGGCTTGCCGGAGCATCCCTATATAGTGCAGCGAATGTTCCTAATGCTAAAAATGTTGCGCCAAAAGCACAGATCATCAGAAAACCAAGTTTACCAATATACGTTGCCATGCGAGATGGGATTGTTCCCAACAAAAGCTGATAATGCCCGGCCTGATTTTCGATCTGAACAACCAGGCCCACAATAATGCCGATCAGAAACGGGAACGCAACGGCCAGCACTTCCAGATAGGCACTGATTTTGGTTGCCAGTTCCCATCTGGATATATGATAGTAACCCGCAAAAATCACCGCACATATAATCGGAATCATGCTGTGCATATAGAGCAAAATGCTATGTTTACACTTCTGATATTCTGCTTTCCAGCAGCGAACCACAGATACCATAGTTACCCCACCTCCTTTTTCTCAAACCATCTTGCAGTTAAAAATGACAGCGCCGCAAACCAGGCCAGCGAAATGACCAATACAAGTATAATCATCCAAAATGCCATTGCCGTACTCTGATCTGCAACCGGCTCACCATTAGGCAAAATACCTAACACGGAAATCATAAGATGCGGCACCCAGCTATACGGGCAGATCATCCACAAAGAGGTTGTAGCCGTGAAAATCCCTAAAACGCTTCCAAGTCCGGCATTAAGAATAACCGTGACAAAGATACCAACTTTTTTTGATAACCATAAGCACAGCGGAACTTCCCATAGGCTTGCAATGACAATACAAGCTGTTCCGGCCGCAGCCTGCCAAATTCCGATTGTCAGGGGAATTTCGTTGATAACTAATATTGCAAAACCGCCCAACAGATTTAGCGCCAGGAAAATGAAATTCCCCACACAGGAGTAAATACCGGCCACTCCAATTTTTGCTTTCCAGACTTTGTTCTGCGAAACAGGCAATGAAGCAACGGCACGATATTTTAGTTTGCCATTATCCCGCTGTTCAATCAAGGCACAGGTGAGCGTAAGGAATCCAGGATAAAGCAGGTTATACCACCAATTATAAGAATTGAGCTGGAACCAAAGAGGGGCAAAAAAGTTCATAAGCGCAGTTACAAACGGGGCCAGAACGATCAGCGTTTTTGTGAAAGTTCTCTTATGCTTTAGGTTCTCTGCCTGAATATATGCCATCTCCATTTAATATCTCTCCTTACCATTTCTGCGAATAACATCCATAAAGAGTTGTTCCAAATCTTCACCGGCGCGAAGCTCTCCCTCATATCCAAGGACGCCGCCAGCAATGATACCCACATGATCTGCAATCTGCTGGACTTCTGACAGAATATGGCTGGACAAAATAACTGTAATCCCTTTGCAGGGAAAAGAGCGAATTAACTCTCGAAGTTCCTCAATCCCTAAAGGGTCAAGGCCGTTAGTCGGTTCATCCAGAATCAAAAGCTGGGGACTGTTCAGCAATGCAATAGCAATACCAAGCCGCTGCTTCATACCAAGAGAAAACTGCCCGGCCCGTTTCTTGCCGGTATTCGTGAGCTGGACAATTTGCAATACCTCGTTAATTCGTGCATCGTCCAGGCCGAGCAATGTAGTTCTGACTTTGAGATTTTCGTATGCAGTCAGATTTTCGTAAAGCGGGGGCATCTCAATCAAAGCACCGATATGCTCCAGATCATTCCGCTTCCACGGGTGGCCGTCAAACTCGATGCTTCCCGATGTGGGGCGCAAAATGCCGGTGAGCATTTTTAAGATCGTGGATTTGCCAGCCCCATTCGGCCCCAGCAGACCATAAACTGAGTTGCGCCGGATGTTCAGTGACACATTGTTTACCGCCATTTGCCCCTTGAAATTTTTGCAGAGGTCAGTCGTTTTCAAAATCATATCCATATAATCAAGTCCTTTCTTTGATTTTACGGATAGCATACCGGGCAATTTTGAAGATTTCATAAAGATTCCCGAAAACAGAATATGAACAATACACCGTAACCGTGGAGCATATCGCAACAAAGCACCAACCTACGCATTTAGGGCCTTAAAAAGCCCTATATTTCAAGGCTTTTCCCGCATAGTCGGCGGGGTATGTGAGTGTTTTATCCTATCCCCGCCATAGTGCCGCTCTAAATGCGTAGAATTTACCAGCAGAAAATCGCCGGTTTCTCTGGCTCCATACTCCCAGATATGGTATCATGGAAAAAATCAATCTGACGGGGGTATCAGGATGGACGGACAAGAAAAGCTGCTGGACTATGAAACAATCAAAGCCGCCGTTGCCGGTGAGAAGTGGGCCACAGAAAAGGTGCTGGCCCACTATCACCTACTGCGGCAAGTGCTATGCCTGCCGCTGCGGCCACCACAATGTCTGCCGTGAACTGAAGGTTCTGGGCTGCATCGTGGACGGCATTTTTCAGGAATATGTGGTCATGCCGCGCAGCCAGGTGTATGAGTACGATGCTTCCAAGATGACTTATCAGCAGGCTGCTCTGTGCGAGCCGTTCACGATTGGCCTGCAGGCAAACTGGCGCGGCGATGTGCGCCCCGGCGATGTGGTGCTGGTGCACGGCGGCGGCCCCATCGGCCTGATCGTTGCCAACATTGCAAAATCGCGCGGCGCTACCGTGATCGTGTCTGAGCCGAACGAGAGCCGCCTTGCCATGGCAAAGGACTTTGGCGCAGATTACAGCATCAACCCGATGAAGGAAGATCTGGATGCGTTCATCAACAAACTGACCGACGGCGAGGGTGTCAACGTGATCTTTGAGGCCGCAGGCATTCCCGCACTGCTGGCACATGCAACCAGCCAGCTTTCTCCCGCAGGCCGTCTGGTGGCTATGACCTTTGGCAAGGAGCCAATCCCCGTGAACTTCAAGGAGATCAATGCAAAGGAACTGACCATTCTGGGTACCCGTCATCAGTACCAGAAGTTCCCCGAGGTGGTCAAGATCTTGCCTGACCACCTGAAAGAGGTCGATGAGATCACCACGCATGTGTTCAAGGCAGAGGACTTCCAGAAGGCATTCGATACCCTTGCAGACCGCAACAGCGGCGCTGGCAAGGTGGTGCTGACCTTCGCCTGAGAGCAAGTGCCCCTTACATTATAAAAAGAGAAACAAAAAGGAGCTGCTGCACAGTGTTTGTGCGGCGGCTCTTTTTTGCCTGCGGAGGACTTGACAAGAATGATATAAAGTGATATGATTTTGATATCACAAAGAAACGCTTCCGCACCCTGTGAAGGAGGAAACTGTTATGGAAGAGAAAATTCTGCAGACCAAAAAGAACGGCATGGTCATGCTGCTGCTCACCCTGCTGGGCTATGCTGTTACCGTCCTGCTGTTTTTCTACAGCATCATTCTGCTGGACGAAAGCCTGTTTCCGGGCATCCTGCTCACGATCCTGTCCATCGCATACTGGGTGGCGGGCATCTTCCTGCTCTGCGGCCTGAAGGTGTTAAAGCCTCAGGAAGCACTGGTGCTCACCCTGTTCGGCGATTACATCGGCACCCTGAAGGGACAGGGGTTTTACTGGGTGAACCCCTTCTGCACCGCGGTGAACCCGGCAGCTGGCACCAAACTGAGCCAGAGCGGCGATGTGAACAGCGGCGAAACCGGCATGGCGGCCCTGCTTAAGGCAGGTAACAGCAGTTCCCAGACCGCAGAATCGACCAGCAAGAAGATCTCGCTCAAAATGATGACCCTCAATAACTCCCGCCAGAAGATCAACGATTGTCTGGGCAACCCGGTGGAGATCGGCATTGCGGTCATCTGGCGCGTGACCGATACCGCAAAGGCCGTATTCAATGTGGACAACTACAAGGAGTACCTCTCCCTGCAGTGCGACAGCGCTCTGCGCAATGTGGTGCGCGTTTACCCCTATGATGTGGCTCCCAATGTGGACACCACCGGCGACGGCGTAGCCGATGAGGGCAGTCTGCGCGGGTCCTCGGAGGTGGTAGCCGCCCGCATCCGGGACGAGATCCAGAAGAATGTAGCCGAGGCCGGCATCGAGGTAGTGGAAGCCCGCATCACCTATCTGGCCTATGCGCCGGAGATCGCAGCCGTGATGCTGCAGCGCCAGCAGGCAAGCGCCATCATCGATGCCCGCAAGATGATCGTGGACGGTGCTGTGGGCATGGTGGAAATGGCCCTTGAACGCCTGAATGAGAACAAGGTAGTGGAGCTGGACGACGAGCGCAAGGCGGCAATGGTCTCCAACCTGCTGGTGGTGCTGTGCGGCAACCGTGATGCCCAGCCCATCGTGAACAGCGGCAGCCTGTACTGATGGCAGAACCAAAAAAGCAGGTGCCCCTGCGCCTGAACGCGAAGCTCTACGATGCCCTTGCCGCCTGGGCCGAAGATGACTTCCGCTCGGTGAACGGGCAGATCGAATATCTGCTGACGGAGTGCGTGCGGCAGCGCAAAAAGAACGGCAAGTATGTCTCGGACCAGATCGATGTGCCGCCTGAACTGGATATCAAATAAAATACCAATTGGCCCCGGCTGTGCGGATGAACTCTGCATGGCCGGGGTTTGTGTTTATCTGTGGCTCCCTAAAGGCTGAAAATGCGAAATTTCCTGCCGGAAAATAACGAAAATACATTGACAGTTGCACACCTGTGACGATATAATAGGCCAAGGAATATCTTTCTGTGGCAATGGAAAGACCTTCCCGCAGAAAACTATATTCCGAAGAAAAGAGGAAAGCTTACCCGCTTGAACAGACAAAAACAACATCGTGGTGCCGCTGCTGCGCTGGCTGTGCTGGTGCTGGCAGCTGTACTGCTTTTTGTGGGCGGAAGCTGGCTGGAAAAGCGCAGCCAAAAGCCGGAGACCCGGACGGAGCTGCCGCAGGAGACCGCTGAGACCATGGAAGTGGACGGCGTGACCTACCGCAGGCGCACAGATCTGACCACCATCCTTGTTATGGGCATCGACCATGACAGCGAGGTGGAAGCAGAAGGCTCCTATCAGGGCGGTCAGGCGGATTTTCAACGGCTCATTGTGATAGACAGCAAAGACAAGACGGTCCGTCAGCTCAAGATCGACCGCGACACCATGGCAGAGGTGACGGTGCTGGGTATGCTGGGCAATCCGGTGGGCACCACTCAGATGCAGATCAGCCTTGCCCATGGCTTTGGCGATGGCAAGGAGGAAAGCTGCGGCTATGCCCGTGATGCAGTGTCCCGCCTGCTGCAGGGGGAAAACATTGATTTCTATCTGGCTATGAGTCTGGACGGCATCTCGGTGCTGAACGACCTTGCAGGCGGTGTGACCGTGACGCTGGAGGATGATTTCTCCGCAGCAGACCCGGCCATGACCAAGGGAGCTACCCTGACGCTGCAGGGCGATCAGGCTGAGATTTTTGTGCGCAGGCGCATGGATATTGGCGAAGGCACCAACGAAGCCCGCATGGTGCGGCAGGAGGAGTATCTTGCACAGCTTTCCGCACAGCTGGAAAGCAGGGTGCAGCAGGATCAGCAGTTCACCGCACAGGTGTACGATGCGCTGCAGCCTTATCTGGTCACCGACCTTGCAAAGGGTCAGCTGGTCAATGAGGTGTGGGCCGCAAAGGACGATACTGTGGAGCCTGCCATTGCACTGGAGGGCGAGCATAAGGTGGCAGAGGACGGATTCACCGAGTTCTATCCGACCGAAGCTTCCATCCAGAAAGCGGTTCTGACGCTGTTCTGGGAGCCTGTTGAAGAATGATGTAAATGTTGAAAAGCATTTGCGATAGAAAGCAGCATCTTGGAGAGTGCGGCTTGAAGTGAAAGGAGATCTTCATTATGAAGAAAGTTATCAGCGCTGTTTTGACCGCTGCTATGGTCGTGGGCATGGGTGTGTCTGTTCTGGCAGCAACGCCCAGCAAGACTGTGGCAGATGAGGTCAAGGCCAGCGGTTCTGCTACCGTCACCGGTGTTCTGGGCATTGTCAGCGATGTGAAGGTCACTGCCAAGGAGGATACCGCTCAGGTCGAGGAAGTCCTGCAGGACATCACTTCTGATGCAGACCTGCAGAAGGCTGCGGGCGCTTCGAAAGAAAAGAAGACGACTATAGATGTTACTGTAACGCAGGCCTTTGAGATGCAGACCTCTAACCTGCTCGACGCTGCAAATGTTAAGCTGACCATTGAGTCCAAGGTCATTGAGGCTGCTTACGAGGACAACGAGCAAGTTACCGTTCTGGTGGCTGTGCCCAAGACGAAGGCAGACGGCACTGTGACCTATACCTACTATACTGTGCCCGGTAAGGTCGTGGATGGCAAGATCGTGGTGAACCTGAAGGGCCGTCAGGTCAAGCTCTATGGCTCCAACTTCGTTCTGGTGGCCGTGAAGACCATTGAGGGCTAAGAACTAGAAATGTTCTGCGGTGCTCCCTGATGAAAAAGGGAACGCCGCATTTTTGGCGTATAGGATTCAGAAAAATAGAGGAAAGGGCACAATGCCCGGGCCGCATGGGCGGCAATATTATGCAGTATTATAGGTAAGGAGTGAAATCGTGCAGCAAGATACTTTTGTGAAGGAGCGCACAGCTTTGGCGGCACAGCCGGAGCAGGGAGAAGATACCATTGATCTTCTGGAACTGTTCATGGGTCTGCTGGCCCATTGGACGCTCATTGCAGCCACGGCTGTGGTGGGTGCCGTACTGATGGCGCTTTATACGTTTTTTCTGGTAACGCCGATGTACAAGGCAACGGCCACCATTTATGTGGTCAGCCGCAATGATTCGGTGCTGAACTTCTCCGATCTGCAGGTCGGCAGTGAGCTGACCAGCGATTACATCAAGGTTTTTGAAATGTGGGAAGTCCACGAAAAGGTCATCAGCAACCTGGATCTGGATTACACCTACACCGATATGGCCAGTATGCTGTCTGTCACCAACACCAGCGACACCCGTATGCTGGATATCACGGTCACGAACCCGGATCCGGAAGAAGCAGCAGCGATCGCAAACGAGTATGCGGATGTGGGCGCAAAGTACATCTCGGAAAAGATGAAGACGGACGAGCCCACCCTGATGTCTTCTGCGCGTGTGCCGGAGAACCCGTTCAGCCCCAACAAGGCCAAGAACATCCTGCTGGGCTTTGTAGTGGGCTTTGTGCTGGCCAGCGCCGTGGTGGTGCTGCGGACCATGCTGGACGATACCTACAAGTCTGCCGATGATATCCGCAAGTATACCGGCATGGTCGTGCTGGCATCGATCCCGCTGGCCGATGCTGGCGAACAGCCGAAAGAGAAAAGCGAGTTCAAGCGCCGCACCAAGCGGTTTGCCAATGATGTCCGCCGCCGTGTGGGTGGCAGCTCTGGGAGGAAAGCATGAAACAGCTGAAGATCACAAAATTTCCGGCTCTGGATTATGCGGGAAATGAAGCCTTTAATACCCTGAGCACCAACCTCTCCTTTGCAGGTGCGAGTGTCAAAAAGATCATGATCACCAGCTGCCATGCTGCAGAGGGCAAGAGCTATCTGTCCATGAACCTGATGCGCACGCTGGCACAGCGCGGCATCAAGGTGGCGCTGGTGGACGCGGACCTGCGCCGCAGCATGGTCAACAGTGACTACGGCCTGAAATATGAGGATGGCCGCAGCGACGGCAAGGGCCTCTCCCATTTTCTGGCCGGCATGGTGGGCATGGATGAGGTCATCTACCAGACCGACATCCCCAACGCGATCATGGTGCCGGTGGGCCGCGATGTGCCCAACCCGCTGGCGCTGCTGACCAACAGCCATTTTGCCGAACTGCTGGATATGCTGGCCAGAATGGCAGATTACGTCATTGTGGACGCACCCCCGGTGGGCATGGTCATCGATGCGGCGGAGATCGCCAAGGCATGTGACGGCACCCTGATCGCAGTGAACTACAACGATGTAAACCGTCAGGAGCTGCTGGACGTGAAGCAGCAGATCGAGCAGACCGGCTGCCCCATTCTGGGCACCGTGCTCAATCAGGTGGACTACGACAACTATATGGGCCGCAAGTACTACAAATCCTACTCAAAGTATGGAAAGTACGGCTATTACAGAAAGTATTATAAACGAAGCCACGAAGCGGAAAAGAAATGAGCGGATTTACGGATTATCATGCGCACTTCATCTATGGTGTGGACGACGGCGCGCAGACGCGGGAAGAAATGTATGCCATGCTGGATGCGGCGGCAGCGGACGGTGTGCGGCACCTGTTTGCTACCTCGCACAGCACGCCGGGCATGGAGCGCTTTCCGCAGGAAATCTACGACCGGCATCTGGCCTTTGCCCGGGATTACTGTGCGCAGAAGGGCTACGACCTGAAACTGGAGCACGGCTCAGAGCTTTTGTATACCCCTGCGGCGGGGTATGCGGCGGCGCAGCATCAGCTGCTGACGCTGGGCGATACGGACTGGGTGCTGCTGGAATTTGTGCCGAACATAACGGCAAAGGAGCTGGAAGCGGCCCTGCGGGAGATCACCGGTGCAGGCTACCACATTCTGGTGGCCCACATTGAGCGGTATCCCTGCCTTGCGCAGAACGGCCTGCTGGCCCGCCTGCATGAGCAGTACCGGCTGCGCTGCCAGATCAACTGTTCGGCTGTGCTGGACAGCGGCTTCTGGCAGCGGATGCGGCTGGAGCACTGGATCAAGGCGGGGCTTGTGGATGCGATCTCTTCGGATGCGCACAACTGCACCTCCCGCCCTACCCGGATGCGGCAGGCGTATGAGCGGCTCTGCACCCGTGTGGGACAAACGACAGCACAAAAACTGACCGGACTGGATGGCACAGAGTATCTTGTATAGTTGCTTTGACTGCCGGAAATGAAAATGGGAAAGATGCCTCTTTCAGCCAGCTGCTTTATGAGGAAACTGATGGGGAAGGAACGTCCTTTTGTAAAGAAGTGTGGAGCTTCTGTCTTTTTGTGCAAAAAAACTTGCGAATCAAAGGACAAAGTGTTAAACTGAAACAGAGAACATGTATGGTAAACTTGCGGGGGTGTACGAATGAAGATACTGGTCGTCGATGATGGACAGCTTGCGATCAACTCGCTGATCCGCATCCTGTGCCGCGTTGCACCCGACTGTGACTATATCAGCGCCATGACGACCGAGGATGCACTGAGTTGGATGCGTCAGGGGCCGATGGACGCGGCTTTCCTCAATCTGGAAATGCCCGGCATGAACGGGCTTGCTTTGACGCGCATGATCCAGAAGCTGCAGCCGCGCTGCAACATCATTGTGGTAACAGAGCACCCGGAGTATGCGCTGGAAGCGCTGCAGATCTTCGTGAGCGGCTTTTTACTTAAGCCTGCAAACGAGGCAGATGTGCGCAATGTGCTGGAGCATCTGCGTTACCCGCCGGAGAATGCCCCTGTCGGCATCAAGATCCAGTGCTTTGGCAATTTTGAGATCTTCGTGGGCGGGCGCGCTTTGGCCTTCAAGCGCAGCAAGAGCAAGGAACTGCTGGCCTATCTGGTGGATCGCAATGGTGCCACCTGCACCAACGGCGAAATGCTGGCCGTTCTGTGGGAGGATAAGCCCGACACCGCATCGCTGCACAGCCATCTCCGCAATCTGATCTTTGACCTGAGCCATACGCTGGAGGATGCAGGTGTTACAGGCCTGCTCATCCGCGGCCGCAGCACACTGGCGCTGGACACCAGCAAGGTGGATTGCGATTATTACAATTTCCTGCGGGGCAGCCGCTCGGCCACCAATTCCTATCGCGGCGAGTATATGACCCAGTATTCTTGGGCAGAGGTGACCCGTTCAGCGCTGCGCCAGCAGGCAAATGTGCAGAAAACAGCCTCGATCCCCAGTTACTATGTGCCGCCTACCGGCTTTTAAACCAGAAAGAACAAGAACACCTCAGAAAATCGCTCGATTTTCTGAGGTGTTCTTTCTTGACATGAAAATACCCCTAGAGTACTCAGAGTTTTGTTTTTACTCTGTCTCCTCTAGGGGGAGCATATCAAAAGTAAAGGGGCTTTGTGTGCAATTATTTACTGCTGCGCAAAAATTTTGATCTCATCCTTATCCATAAAGGCGGCACCGGAAAAGCCGGAAGCTTCCAGCTGGCCCAACTGTTTGCCCAGCTTCTTGGCCTGCTGCAGAACGGTGACATTGTAGCTGCTGCGCAGGTCTGCAGCCTTGGCAAGAACGGCGGTGAAGTCGGCATCCTTGCCGTACAGCAGGGCGATCTTCTGCTTTGCGCCGGGAATCTGGTAGCCCTGCTCCAGCAGGATGCCGCACACCCGCTCGAAGCCGATGGAGAAGCCCACGGCGGGCACCTGAGTGCCCAGGAACTTGCCCACCATGTTGTCGTAGCGGCCGCCGCCGGCCACGGCACCGCTGAACTGCGGGCAGGTGATCTCAAACACCATGCCAGTGTAGTAGCCCTGACCGCGCACCAGACTGGGGCAGTAGGCTACCTGATAGCGGCCTGCAGCCATGGCGTTGGCGGTAGCAAGGACATACTTGAGGTCGTCGGCAATGGCGGGGTCTGCGCAGCGGGCAGCCACGGCATCCAGCGTGACTTCGCCTGCGGCAATGAAGTCGGCCAGTGCGTTGATGGCATTTTCCGGCAGCTGCTTTTCGGTCAGCTCAGCCTTCACACCATCGGCGCCGATCTTGTCCATCTTATCAAAGGTGATGCAGACGGAATCCAGCGTATCAGCGGAAAAACCCATGCTCTCCAGCATCCCGCGCAGGATGCGGCGGTCATTGATGTTGACGGTGAAGCCGGTGAAGCCGATGTTCAGCAGAGCGCGGGTGGTCACGTCGATCAGCTCCACCTCGGCATTGGGGGAAGAATCGCCCAGAATGTCGATATCGCACTGTACGAACTCGCGCAGACGGCCCTTCTGCGGGCGCTCGGCGCGGAACACACGGTCGGTCTGGATCACCTTGAAGGGGCTGGGCAGCTTATCCTTGTTGGCGGCATAGTAGCGGCTCAGCGGCAGGGTCAGGTCATAGCGCAGGCCCATATCGGACAGCTGCTTGGGATCGCCGGTGTTCAGGGCAGCGGTGAGCTTATCGCCGCGCTTGAGCACCTTGAAGATCAGGTTCAAGTTGTCGCCGCCGTCGGATTTGTCCAGATTCTCCATATCCTCCAGCATGGGGGTGGAAATGCGCTCGAAGCCGGACGCACGGTAGGTCTCCAGAATTTTGCCCTGAATGTAATCGCGCAGGGTCTGCTCAGCGGGCAGCAGGTCGCGCATGCCCTTCAATGCCTGTGTTTTCATAAGATGGTTCCTCTCTATATAAATCAATGTAAATACTTTTACCTTATTCATTATAAAGAAATCTGCCGTTTTGTCAATTGAAATGGGCACACTGTAAGGGAAAAACCATTCGGAGGACAGACGATGAAACAGCAATTTACAGCAAAACATCCGTGGACCATCCTTGCGGCGGGCGCAGCCATTCAGGTGCTCACGGGCATCCCGGCGGCGTGGGGCGTATTCCAGCAGCCGGTCATGGACGAGTACGGCCTGAGCGAGCAGGGGGCAGGCTATGCCTTCGGTATCCTCATTGCGGCGTTCGGCGTGGGGTGCGTCCTCGGCGGTTTTCTGCAGGACAGCCGAGGCCCGCGGTGTGCGGCTCTGTGGGGAACAGCACTGCTGTGCGGCGGATTTTTTGCAGCGGCCATCCTGCCGGGCGGCAGTGCGATCAGCTTTTTTCTGGCATTCAGTATCCCGGCGGGGCTGGGCACGGCGTTTCTGTACCCATCCATCCAGTCCTGCGCACAGAAGTGGTATGCCGGGCGCAAGGGCCTTGCCACCGGCGTGATCGGCGGGGCGGTGGGCCTTTCCGGTGCGTTCCTCACCGTGTTCGTGCGCACGGCGGTCAGCGGCTTTGGGATCGTGCAGGGCATCCGGGGCGCGTTCTGGGCGCTGGGGGCCATAACGCTGCCCGTCTGCCTTGCGGGCAGTCTGCTGCTGCAGGACCCGCCGGAAAGCAGACAAAACCAGCAGGGGAGCGGCAAAAATGAGATCGACCTTTCCCCGTGGCAGATGCTGAAAACAAAGCAGTACTGGCTGTGCGCAGGCGCGGTGTGTTTTTCCACCCCGGCGGTGCTTCTGTTCAGCCCCATCATCCTGAAGCTGGGCGTGGAGCGGGGGCTGGACGAAAGCGCTGCATTGTGGAGCGTGGTGCTGGGCAGCGTGGGCAGTGCGGCGGGCCGCCTGCTGATGCCCATGCTCAGCGATAAAATTGGCCGCAGGCCCACCGATCTGCTGCTGTTTGCGGTGTCGCTGGGGCTTTCGGCAGGGTTTGCGTTTGCGCAGGGCTGGTGGGTGATCGCCTGTTACGCGGGGCTTACCTTCTGCTATTCCGGCCTTGCAGCAGTGCTGCCCGCCCTTTCCACCGATCTGTTCGGCCTGCCGCACGCAGGGGTGAACTACGGTTTTCTGGCACTGGGGCAGAGCGTGGGCAGTCTGGCCTTTCCGTTTGCAGCAAATCTCTGGGGGTTGGAAGCCGGGCGGCACTGGCTTGCCGTGGGCGGCGCAGCGGCGGGCTTTGCGGCCATGTGGGTACTGAAGCCTGCCGGGCAGACACCGCGCAGGCAGGACACAGGAGCGTGAAATTTGCCCTCTTGACATAGTTGACAAAAACTTGACGAATGAAATGACAAAAGCATCCGAATTGACAGTTAGCAGCAGACAACTGCAAATAGTTTTGATGTTTTTTACCGGAAATGTATTGCAAAATCCGTCAGCTTTCTCTATAATAAAATCATGCGTGGTAGTACCGGTTAAGGCGCTGAAAGAGAGCGGCGCGCCCGGTCAGATGCAAGCAGCAAAGGGCAGCGGCTGTGCCGGCAGGGCGCGGCGGCGGCTTTGTGCTGCAAAGCAACATTTGTCAAAAGGAGAGTATGATTATGACCTATTCGCAGCAAGTACAGAATATGTGCCCGATCACCAAAGGTCCTAAGCATGGTCCGGCTCCCATCCCCGAAGAGGGCGCATGGGTCAAGGCCTATGAGATCAAGGACATCAGCGGCTACACCCATGGTGTGGGCTGGTGCGCACCTCAGCAGGGCACCTGCAAGCTGTCCCTGAACATCAAGAACGGCGTCATCGAAGAGGCTCTGGTGGAGACCATCGGCTGCTCCGGCATGACCCACTCTGCTGCTATGGCAGGCGAGATCCTGCCCGGCAAGACCATTCTGGAAGCTCTGAACACCGACCTGGTGTGCGACGCCATCAACGTGGCTATGCGCGAGCTGTTCCTGCAGATCGTCTACGGCCGCAGCCAGACCGCTTTCTCTGAGGACGGTCTGCCCATCGGCGCAGGTCTGGATGACCTGGGCAAGGGCCTGCGCTCCATGACCGGCACCATCTTCTCCACCAAGGAAAAGGGCGTCCGTTACCTGGAGCTGACCGAGGGCTACATCAACAAGCTGGCTCTGGATGCCAACGATGAGGTCATCGGCTATCAGTTCGTCAAGCTGGGCAAGATGATGGAGGATATCCGTCACGGCAAGACCCCCAACGAGGCTTACGAGAAGAACGTGGGTACTTACGGCCGCTTCAGCAAGGAGCAGGGCGCTGTGAAGTACATCGACCCGCGTGAGGAATAAGAGAGGAGGAACAACTCATGGCAACTTTTGAATCTATGGATCGCCGCATGCCGAAGATCGAGGCATGCCTGAAGGCCAACGGCCTGGAGTCTCTGGACGCTTGCAACGAGATGCTCCTCGCTAAGGGCATCGACTGCGACAAGATCGTCCGCGGCGTGCAGCCCATCTGCTTTGATAACGCTGTCTGGGCTTACACTCTGGGCACCGCTATCGCTGTGAAGCGCGGCCTGACCGACGCTGCCGAGTGCGCAGCTGCTATCGGTGAGGGTCTGGAAGCTTTCACCATCCCCGGCTCCGTTGCTGAGCAGCGTCAGGTCGGTCTGGGTCACGGCAACCTGGGCGCTCGTCTGCTGAGCGAGGACACCACCTGCTTCGCTTTCCTGGCAGGCCACGAGTCCTTTGCTGCTGCTGAGGGTGCTATCGGCATCGCCCGCACCGCAAACAAGGTCCGCAAGACCCCCCTGCGCGTCATCCTGAACGGCCTGGGCAAGGACGCAGCTTACATCATTTCCCGTATCAACGGCTTCACCTATGTGCAGACCGAGTACGATATCCCCACCCAGACCCTGACTGTGGTCAAGGAGATCCCCTTCTCCGAGGGTGAGCGCGCAGCCGTTAAGTGCTACGGCGCTAACGACGTTATGGAAGGCGTTGCCATCATGAAGAAGGAGGACGTTCAGTGCTCCATCACCGGCAACTCCACCAACCCCGTCCGCTTCCAGCATCTGGTTGCCGGCACCTACAAGAAGTGGGCCATCGAGAACGGCAAGAAGTACTTCTCCGTCGCTTCCGGCGGCGGCACGGGCCGTACCCTGCACCCCGATAACGTCGCAGCCGGCCCCGCCAGCTACGGCCTGACCGACTCTCTGGGCCGCGTCCACGGCGATGCTCAGTTTGCAGGTTCCTCTTCTGTGCCTGCACACGTCGAGATGATGGGCCTCATCGGCATGGGCAACAACCCGATGGTCGGCGCTACGGTCGCCTGCGCTGTTGCTGCTGCACAGGCCAACGCCTAAATCCGTTTCCCAAGTTCGGCAGAGGGGGCTGCTTGTAAAAGGGCAGCCCCCTTTTTATGCTGATAGATGTTCGCAACCACAAACCACGAAGCAATCAAGGAAGGAAAAACATGAAGAAAGCTCAGATCAAGAAGAGCGTGTCTGCACTGGCTATGGCAGCGGTCATCGCGGTCAGCCTGTTTGGCTACGGCTGCGGTGCAAAGCCTGCCTCTACCAGTTCTGACGCAGGTGTGTCCGGCGACTTCACCGGCACTGCCAAGGGCTTCGGCGGCGACGTTTCCGTCACCCTGACCCTGACCGACGGCGTCATCACCGGCTGCACCGCCGAGGGCAAGGACGAGACTGAGGGCGTCGGCTCTCAGGCCATCGCCAAGATGCCCGGCGAGATCGCCGAGAGCGGCAGCATCGCCGTGGACGGCGTGTCCGGCGCTACCATCACCTCTACCGCCATCAAGGAGGCTGCTGCAGCTGCCCTGACCGCTGCCGGCCTGAACCCCGATGACTACAAGACCGCTGTGGAGAACGACGCTGCCGCCGAGGACTCCACCGTTGACGCTGATGTCGTCGTCGTCGGTGCAGGCGGCGCAGGCATGACTGCTGCCATCACCGCTGCCGCTGAGGGCAAGAGCGTCGTCATCCTCGAGAGCCAGTCCATGGTGGGCGGCAACTCCGTCCGCGCTACCGGCGG